>ENA-OOXM01000019-OOXM01000019.1-human-gut-metagenome-genome-assembly--contig:-NODE-19-length-115251-cov-5.549151_pt1 | contig 115251 bp, 88 predicted proteins | sample MGYA00241589_ERZ501347 | MGnify/ENA primary metagenome ERZ501347 (study PRJEB25962, sample SAMEA2042832) | human gut metagenome | biome: human gut; feature: human-associated habitat; material: faeces...
TCTCCTTAGGCAAATTATAATTTGCAATTGCAGAAAATGTTACTAATAATAAAAATAATAATAATGTAGACTTTATTTTCATCTGTTCTATATTTATGATTCTGCGTAATGCTCAATATTCGCAGCATCAAGCAACTTCGATATAATGAGGTCTGTTGTCTTTTCTGTCGTTTTACACAATAAATAATAAGTATTTACCACAGTGCAACCTTGCCTGCTATTCCCAAGTCAATAGTTGCAGTAACTACACCCAATGCCTTAAACACTTTTCTCATTGTTGGAATAGTTATGCTATAACCTCTTTCCAATCGAGAAATCTGCGCTCTTTTCACTCCGATACGCTCACCAAGTTGTTCTTGTGTTAAGTTCTGTTCTATGCGAGCTTTTTTGATAGCTTCGCCCAGTCTGTAAGCATGCAATGCTTCGTCCACATCACTTTCGAAAGCGTCACGTTTTGGAGTGCCAACTTTACCGAAATGCTTGTCAAGCACATCGTCCAACGGAGTAAGATTCATTTGTGCCATAATTACTTGTTTTTGAAATATTCTTTTCTGATAGCTTCTGCTTTCGCAATCTCTTTACTTGGTGTCTTCTGGGTTTTCTTAATGATGCCGTAAGTGGCAATCACCAATGTCTCTTGTATACAAAGGTAAGGATAATGTTTTATAAACAAGAAACACTACAAGGGAAAAGACATGATGAAGCTTTTTTAACATTTACGGAAAAGATAATTGCGTATAAGAAACTTGCTTCCTAAACCTTTGCCAAAAGAAAAGAGTTGCTTGACAAGCAAACGTATGAATTTTGTAGAAGTTGAAACTATTGCCAAATCATTATCTAAATACAGATAATAAGCTCATAAACAGCTTATTTTAAGCTGTTCAGAACAAATTAGCATGATTTTTTTGAAAAATTCAAGTTGGGGTTTGGGGATGAATTTTATTTTTAGCGTCATATAAATACAGGGTTTCGTTTAATGTTCACCGCAAAGATACACCATGTAAAGGTAGCAAGTGCTACCGTTTATGGTAACACCTAAAAAAAATATTACGCATAATTTTGCTGTGTAAAGCCTGAAAAAAGAATACGGAAAGTAAAATTAAACATTGCGATGATTGGTTTGAACCATCGCAATGTTTTGTCTTAACCATCGCAATGAATGGTTTGAATCATCGATGTGTTTTCTTACCTTACTCAGAATATGCTGTAGAGGGGGTGTTACGTGATTTTACAAATCAAGAAACCGAAGTATATCTTCAGGCTTGTCGGCTATGAAGTCAGGATGATAAGCCTCTAACTCTGTGCGAGGACGGAAACCCCAACTCACACCGATGGTAGTAACCTTGGCGTTGATGCCTGTCTGCATATCTACGCACGAATCGCCCAAATATACCACCTTGTCTTTCTCTACATCCGATTTAGCTACTATTTCGTTAATGACGCTTGGGTCGGGTTTGGTAGGCACACCTTCGCGCTGTCCCAATATCTGAGTGAATGAAATCTGCGGAAAATACTGCTTGATAAGTTTATAGGTAGCCTCTTGATACTTGTTTGAAGCTACGGCTATCATCATGCCTCTGCTCTGCATCTTCTCTAAGACATCGGCTATGCCATCGTAAGGACGGCTCTTGTCGGCATTATGCTCATTGTAGTAGGGCACGAATAAAGAACGGATTTTAAGGATGTTCTCTTCGCTTCTTTCACCTTCGGGCAGTGCTCTTTCGAATAACTTATTGATTCCGTTTCCTACAAAAAAGCGGTACTCATCTGTACTATGTGTAGGATATCCGCATTCTTTCAATGCGTAGTTTGTAGCTCCGGCCAAATCTGCTATAGTGTTTAGTAGCGTACCATCGAGGTCGAATATGGCAAGTCTTTTCATGTTGTTTTGGTTTTCTTATTCAGGGTACAAAGATAGTGCAAAATGAATATATAACAATCAGGCTTGCAGGTTTGTTATGTTGAATTGCAATCCATTTTATGATAAGATAGAGAATAATACTGATAAGTTTCATTTTGTATTTAACATGTATGCTTATGGTTTCATTTATGTATGCTTTATGACGTTTATGCTTTTATTCCTTGCGTAAATTAATATTTTTTAATAATATTGCATTGCAATGAAGAATTAAGATAGAATTAATGAAAGAATGACACCCAATGGTATAAAAGATATAGAAGATGTTACAGCGGAAACATTGAAAACGCAAAAAGGTTTCGATTCGTTTTTTCGGACCAATTATGCCATGTTTGTTTCATTTGCACGTAAATATTGTCTCAGTACAGAAGAAGCACAAGATATAGTGCAGGATGTGCTGACTGCTTTTTGGCAACAGCGTAATGATTTTGAGTCGGTTATCGCTGCAAAAGCATTTTGCTATCGTGCTATATCAAATCATTGCCTGAATTTTCTGAAACACGAAGACATAAAGAATCGCTACGCTGAAAATCAGATGCAGAAAATGCAGAGCGAAGAATTTATCCAAGCCAATATAATCCGTCAGGAGGTGGCTTGTCTTGTTCGTCGTAAAATAAACACACTTTCAGCACGTGAGCGTGAAATCGTTTTGATGGCACTTCGTGATATGTCGAATAAAGAGATAGCCGAAAAATTGTCAATATCGGTGGCTACCGTTAAAACTCATAAGATGCATGCGTATGCCCAATTGCGTGTTCAATTAGACGAATTGAGATTTTTACTGTTTATTTTATAAAAAATAGCTTTTTTACTCATACTACTTTTCGTTTCGATTGTTTCTTTTATAAAACAAGATTAAATCTGTGTTAATGGAAGAACGAAAATTACAGGAAAGTATCAGTGCGGCGAAGGATTTAGCCGATAAGATAATTACGTCTATAGAAAGTGATGATTTGTGTAATGAAACTTGCACTCCTCCAAATGACATCATTGAAGATATCGATTTTCAGAATTCAGTGGATGTAGAAAAGGCGTTGCGCCGTGTTCATTCTCGGATAGACGGAAGCAGAGTCAAGCGTATTCCTTTTAGGATTTATGGTGCCGTGGCTTCAGTATTGTTGGTATTGGGCATTTCTGCTGGATGGATGTTGTGGCGGCATCATGAAAGGGCCGCTATAGAATGGGCTTTTGCGCAGCCCGGAATTGAAAAGGCATCTGTGGTGACTGCCGACAGTAAAGTGATAGAGCTGGAAGAGAATCATTTAGAGGTGTCGGGCGACCGCTTGGTCAATACAACCGGCGACGGAAAGAAGAAGCTTTCTATTATAGTAGATAAAGTTCCGGAGTTTAATAAATTGGTGGTTCCGGCAGGTGGTGAGCATAACTTGGCATTGGAAGACGGAACAACAGTGATTGTTAACTCGGAATCTACATTGTTATTTCCTACTCATTTTACAGGAGGAAAACGTGTGGTCCGTTTGGAAGGAGAAGCGTTTTTTCAAGTCAAGTCAAATCCTGATGAACCTTTTATTGTTCAGTTGAATGGCATTAGTATAGATGTTACAGGTACTTCTTTTAATGTGCATGCTTATCCTGATGAAGATGAGATAAACGTGGCGTTAGTAAATGGTCATGTCAATATTTTAAATAGTGCAGGGACCTCAATTGTTTCTATGGAGCCGGGTGAACTGTTTACTTATCAGAAAGAAGATGGACTGTTCGAGAATAAGAAGGTAGATTTAGAACCTCTAATTAGTTGGAAAGATGACATTTTTGTTTTTCGTGATGAAGAGATTGGAGATATTATACAGACACTGTCTCGTTGGTATAATGTTTCTATTCAGCTTGATGATAATATTCGGAACACTCGGTATACAGGAATCTTGTCGCGTAAGCAGTCTCTGATAGAAACGCTTGACGCACTCCGTATGACAGGTGAATTAGACTTTCATATCCATCATAATAAAAAGGTGGATTTACTGGAAAAGAAATAAATATAAGTTTAACCATAAAATCAAAGAACAGAATGAGCGTGAAATTCACTTCAAAAGGGCTGTCTATGCTATTGGCATGTACATTGTCCCTGTCGGTTCCGGTGACTGCATATTCACAAGGCAGCCATCAGGTGAGAATTACGATGACGGTAGACAAGCAACCGTTGCAGCAGGTTCTGGAGACGCTGGGCAAAAAGCATGGTTACCAGCTCTTCTATAATGCCTCTTTAGTAAAAGGCATTAAAGTATCGGCTAATCTGAAACAGGCCGATATAAATCAAGTAATGAGCCGTTTGCTTGCCAATACCAATCTGCAGTATTCTATTAAGGGTAAGACTATTGTCATCACTTCTTCTGCCAAGGGTCAGCAGGGTAAGACTTTGCTAAAGGGACGTGTAGTAGACAATACGGGTGTAGGACTGCCTGGAGTGAATATCTATACTAAAGATAGAACACAGTTGGCTGTAACAGATTTAGACGGAAACTTCGCTTTTGCCAAGCCGCTGACTAGAGGTGTGGTGGTAAACTTTACATCGGTAGGTATGAAGTCGCAACGCATTACTTATAATGGTGAAAGTACGCTTAAAATAGTGATGGTAGAAGACGTGAACGAGCTGGAAGACGTGGTTGTAACAGGTGTGGTAAATAAGATGAAGAATAGTTTTACCGGTTCGGCAGCTACATTTACCGGAGCGCAACTGAAAGGTGTAGGAACTCAGAACGCCATTGCCAGCTTGAAGACATTGGATCCTTCGTTCAATGTGCTCGACAGTGAGTTCGGTTCCGACCCTAACCGTATGCCGGATATTGAGATTCGTGGAAAGTCTAGTTTAATAAGTACTCGTGACGAATTGGCTGAAGACCCCAATCAGCCGTTGTTTATCCTTGATGGTTTTGAGTCATCGCTTGAGGCTATCTATAATCTGGATATGAACCGTATAGCTTCTATTACTATTTTGAAAGATGCGGCATCTACGGCCATTTATGGTTCGAAAGCATCGAATGGTGTTGTAGTTGTAGAGACCATTAAGCCGAAATCAGGCCGCCTGCATCTTACATATAATGGTTCGGCCAACGTACAGTGGGCGGATTTGACCAGTTATAACTTGATGAATTCGGCCGAGAAGCTGGAGTTTGAAAAGTTGGTAGGACGTTACAGTAATTTCAGTAACACTGAACAAGAATTACGTCTGATGCAATCGTATAACCAAAAATTGTCAGACATCGCCCGTGGCGTAGATACCTATTGGTTGTCAGAGCCGCTTCGCACAGGTTTGAATCATCGTCATTCGGTATATGCCGAAGGTGGCGAAGGTGCTTTCATGTTCGGTTTAGGATTCTCTTATAATGGGGTGACAGGTATTATGAAAGATTCTAAGCGTGATAACATCAGTGGAAACATCGATTTGACATATCGTCTGAACAAACTTCAGTTCAGCAATAAGTTCTCTCTTGACAATACCGATAGCCAGAACCCGATGGTGAGCTTCTCTGAATATGCAAAGGCGAATCCTTATTATATGAAATATAATGAAGACGGTGGTGTGGATAGATGGTTGGAATATACCGATGATATAAAAGCGTCTAACCCACTGTATGACGCATCGCTGAATAGTTACAGCAAGAGTGGCGGATTCTCTTTGTCGGATAAGTTTATAGCAGAATACACTCCTATACATGAAATGAAGATTCGCGCACGTTTTGGTATTACTCATACTAATAGTGAGTCTAAGAATTTCTACTCACCGCGTTCTACTGCATATTATGAAACGGAGTATACAAAGCGCGGTTCGTACAGTTGGGGACAGACCAAGACTAACAAGTATGAAGGTGAATTGACACTGACTTATGCTAAGGTTCTTAAGGATGTTCATATGTTTAATCTTGCGTTAGGAGGCTATCTGTCGCAAACTAATAGTACATATAACGGCTATTCGGCTGTAGGATTCCCTATGGGCGATTATGATTTGCCTTCATTCGCCAACGGATATCCTGAGGGAGGAAAACCTGGCTACAGCGAAAATATAAGTCGTTCGGTAAGTGGTTATGCCATAGGTAGCTACTCTTATGATAATCGCTACCTGCTCGATTTCAGTTACCGTGTAAACGGTTCGTCTGTATTCGGACGCAATAAGCATTATATAGGTACATGGGCAGTCGGTTTGGCATGGAATATCCATAATGAAAAGTTCATCAAGGATAATATTGACGGTATTTCATATCTTAAACTGCGTGCTTCTATCGGTAATCCGGGTAATCAGAACTTTTCTTCTTCGGCTACACTTACTACATTCCGCTATAATTTCAACTCTTTCAATTATTTCGGTATGAGTACTTCGATGGCGCAGTTGGGTAATCCTAATTTGGAGTGGCAGACTACTATCGACCGTAATATCGGTTTTGATATCACCATTCTTAATGATAGATTGAAATTGGTAGGAGACTATTATTATAAAACAACAGACCCGTTGCTTATTACTATTGATATGCCGGCCTCTTCGGGTGCTACAAACAATCAGATTTATAAGAACTTCGGTAAGCAGACCTCAAAAGGATTTACCGGACAGGCTACTTATTACATTATCCGTCAGATAAAGAACCGTTTGTGGTGGAATGTACGTGGAACGTTGCGTACAGGAAAAACAGAATTGTCAGGCATCGGCAATCAGCTTGAATCGTTCAACTCGAAAGAGCGTGAAGGCGATAATCGTTCTACCAAGCGTTATTACGATGGTGCCAGCACTGATGATATCTGGGTAGTGCGTTCTGCTGGTATTGACCCTGCTACCGGACGTGAAATATTCATCAAGAAGAACGGTGAACTGACTTACGACTTCTCTTATGATGACGAAGTGATAGTAGGCAATAGCCGTCCTACAATAGAAGGTGTGCTTGGAACCTCATTCTCATGGAAAGGTTTGTCTGTAAGTGCCGATTTCCGTTATCGTGTGGGCGGTTATTCATTTAACTCTGTTTTGTTCAATAAGGTAGAGAATATCAGTACAAGTTCATTGATATACAATCAGGATAAACGAGCATTGTATGACCGTTGGCAGAAACCGGGCGATCAGGCTCAATTTAAGGATATAGCTAACTCGGTATCTACTCCGATGTCATCTCGTTTTGTACAAAGAGACAATTCATGGTCTTTGGAATCACTTCGTATAGGATACGAGTTTTCTCCTGAATTGGCACATCGTTTCGGTATGAGTTCAATTCGCTTCAATGCCTACATGAACGATATTTTCCGTTTGACAACGATTAAGCAAGAACGTGGTACATCATATCCGTATGCTCGTAGCGTATCGTTTGCACTCTCATTAACCCTTTAAAAATGTATAACTATGAAACTGAATAAATATATTATAACATTATCGGTTGTACTTTGCGGCTTGCTAAGCGGATGTACTGATTGGCTTGACACACAGCCTAACGACAAGCAAAGTGAAGAACAGCAGTTCTCTACGAAAGATGGATATTATGCAGCTGTGAACGGAGTTTATAACCGTATGTCGAGTTCTTCACTTTACGGAAAGACTTTAACCTATGGAGACCTTGATATACTTGGACAGTATTACGTTGTAGAACAGAGTAATCAGGGTAGTTATTATAAATATCTGCGTGCTCTTACTAATTGGGATTATACAGAAGAAGGTGTAGAAGCGGTATTGAGTTCTACGTGGAATGCGGCATACTCTACTATAATGAACATTAACGTGGTTTTGGAAAATATAGAAAAGGAAGCCTCGGGTGGAAATGTTCTTTCTAATAAAGAATACAGAATGCTGAAAGGTGAGATGCTGGCTGCGCGTGCTATGATTCATTTTGATCTGCTTCGCTGGTTTGGTCCTATTTATAGTAAAAATCCCGAAGGTAGAGGTATTCCTTATAACGATACAACTAATCCGCAGATTCTCTCAATATTGAATGCTAAAACAGTGCTTAATGATTATATATTGCGCGATTTGAAAGCGGCAGAAAATCTATTGGCCGATTCTGACCCTGTAGTTACCGAAGGCCCTCGTGCTGAATATGACGAGGTGAATCTCGATAACTCTATGCGTTATCGTCAGTTGCGTCTTAATTACTATGCTACGGTATTGCTTACGGCACGTGCATATCTGTGGGGTGACGATATTGATAATGCGTTGGCTGAGGCTCAGAAACTTACGGATGATCCTAAAGTGGATGGATTCTTTCCATCGGTAGATAAAGCGAAATTGCTTGGCAACTATAACGATCCAGACCGTATGTTCTCTACAGAAGTATTGTTTGGTTATTATAATAAGGACCGTGGTTTGATATATGATAATACGTTCGGTGGCGGAAATACAGGTACAGCTCTGTTGATACCTCGTTCGGGATACGTTGACGCAAAGTTGTTCAGCGGTTACGATGCTGAAGATATCCGTTATAAATCGCAGTGGGAATTGGGAGAAACCCTTGACGGTCAGTCTTCACTGAAGCTTACTAAGTTTAAAGAGATAAATGATGCAGGCAAGAGTGAAGCGGAAAACAATAAAGAAGACGAAACAGGTGTTCTGCAGGTTCAGAAGTTTTATGGAACCCTTTGCTCTCTGATAAAGTTGAGTGAAGCATATTATATTGCGGCAGAGGTTATGATGAGAAAAGGCGATTTGGCTAATGCCTGGAAGTATCTGGATACTGTACGTGGTAATCGCGGATTGGGTGCTTACGGGCCGTCTACCAACGAAAAGAATTTCTGGAAGTTCCTTACTCTCGATTATATTCGTGAGTTTGTGGGTGAAGGTCAGAAATTCTTCTATTTCAAACGTAGGAATATGGGATTTGACAATGACTACAACGGACGTAAGGAAATAGCTGTGATGGTAAGTGCTGGATTCCCTCCGTTTGTACCTCCTACTTATAGCTATGAAGACAAGGCTACTGATGCGGAGAAAGAGAAACGTTTTGTTGCGCCGTTGCCAGAGAGTGAACTGAATAACCGTTAACTTAAAAACTGAATTGAAATGAAAAATAAATGGATATTATCAATATTGGCTTTTTCAAGCATGTTTGTTGCGTGCAAGAAAGAGACTATCGACCTATACGAAATGGACGATGCGAAGATTTATTTTCAGATGCAGTCGTATTCATCATCTAATGGTGCTGTAGGATATTCTAATTCAACTACTTATTCATTTGTAGGTGTAAACCAGAAGGTGGAAGGTCTTACTTTTAGGGCTACAGTTCAACTTATGGGTAAAGTGGTAGATTATGACCGTGCGTGTAAAATCACTATCGATGCCGATAGTACAACCATGGTTCAAGGTGTAGATTATGAGATAGACCTTGATACATTGAAGATAAGAGCGGGACGTAACTCGGCTTCTTTTGGAGTGCGCTTTTTGCGTAGTGCGAACATAAAAGAAAAGATTCAGGTGCTCTGCCTTAAATTGGAGCCGAATGAAAACTTCCAGGTGCTCGATACTTATCGTTCTACAAACGTGTGGTCTAATACTACCGCAAAGAATATGGACGGTTCTAGATTCGCGTTTTTTATGAGTGAAATTTATAAGCAGCCTAGTAGATGGAGTCAGGTAGACGCTAATACTTTCTTTGGTAAGTGGACGGCTACCAAGTATGTATTTATAAATGACTTCTTTAGTTTCACTACGGATGATTGGGAATGGTCTACTGGTAGAATCAGCAAGGGACGTATGCCTTTCTATGCCCGTGAGCTACAGAAAGAATTACAGAAGCGTGCAGATGCAGGAAATCCGTTGTATGAAGACGACGGTAGTTATATGCAACTTGGCGATGGCTATAAGGTGACTTATGACAATGTAACAGAAAAATCTAATTAAACAGACTGAAAGATGAAAAAGACAATATTAAAGCTGATGCCCATTGTGGGTATGTGTGCGGCTATTTCTTTTACTTCTTGCTCTAAGGATAAAGGAAACTACACTTACAGTGACAAGAATATAATAACCATCGAGAATATACCGGCATTGACTTCTGTATTAGCAAATGCTGAATATGTAGATTTGAAACCGGTTATTACATCTTCTATTGATGGAGACGTGAAAGCCGATGATGCGAACTATTCTTTTACGTATATGCGAAAGAATTCGGAAGGTAAATGGGTGCAGTTGGGCAGCGAAAAGGACTTGCATATACTGGCGGAGATGAGTGCAGGTACAAATAATTGCTATTTTGCCGTAACCGATAATCGTACTGGGGTGCAAACCATCTATCCGTTTGATGTACGTGCTACCACTATTACTTCCGAGGGGTGGCTGGTGCTTTGTAACGAAGGTGCGGAAGAGAAAGTACGCATGGATATGTTGTCGCAGATTTCGTTAAATCGTATTACTCCGGCATATAATGTGTTGCCTACGGATGAGGTGAATCCTATGTATCATGCTACTAAAATAGGATATGTAAGAACTTATGGTGGATTCAGTAATATATTTATGTTTTCTGAAACCGATTCTTATGTAGTACCTACAGCCGATTCTTATGCTTATGGTGAATTAGGTAGGCTTACGCAAGCATACGAGTTTAAGGCTAATCAGTTCTTGACTAACACAAACGATCATGTAGTTAATCATGTAACATTGCCTTATCAGGCATTCGGACGTCCTAATGCGGCTATCTGTGTGTCTAAAGAAGGAAATGCTTATGCTTATAACTATAAGTCGACTAACATGTCTGCAGCTTTTGAGTATCCTATAAATACTTCAACTCGTGGTGGAAATCCGGAGTACAAGGTCTCTCCTTGTATCGGGGCCACAGAGCTTCGTTTTGATGGTATAAGTACAAGTTATGCATGTGCCTTGCTTTATGATGTAGACAACAAACGCTTTATTGGTTGGAGTAGTAATGGAGCTGCTAATGATGACCCCGCTGGCATTACTCAGAAGTGTGCTCCTATTACAGACCCTACAGACGGAAAGAAGTTCAGTTTTCAAACAGGCATGGATTTAGTTTGTATGCTTAATACAGCTCAGTCGTCAGGAACTGTATACTGTATTATGCAAGATGGCAGCAAACGTCATGTGTACGCTATCAGTGTGCTTACGGATGAGTTTAAGCAACTTGATGCGTTCTTGAACATAGACGCTCCTGATTTTGATAAGGCTACTTGCTTTGCGGCAAGTTCTCAGTACGCAGTGATTTATTATGCGTATAAGAATAAGTTGTACTCTTATAACTTGTCTACCAAGGCTTCTGCGGAATTAGATCTTGATTCGAAAGAAGAGGTTACAATGCTGAAGTTTAATAGATATGATGATCCTTGGGGTACGGGTTCTGGCATTAAACAGAGTTTCTTGGGTAAGCTTGATGAGGCTACTCGCCAAATTTATCTTGACAGACAGAATGAGTTGATAGTAGGCTCTTATGATTCTTCTGCTTCGGACGGCAATGGAGGTATATTGCGATTCTATACAGTAGGCGATGGCGGACAGAATCTTGCTCTGAAGAAAGACCAAGCTAACGATGCGGAACGTGTTTGGGAATTCAAGGATTTTGCACGGATTGTTGATGTGCGTTATAAGGAAGTGAAATAATATTATAGTGCGTATGCGTAATATTACTTCTAAGATATTAGTGGTGGTACTGTTTTGTACCGCCACTTTTTCTGGTTTATATGCACAGGGTATAGCTTTTAATCATGATTCATTTAGTGCAGCGGTAAAAGCTGCGGCACAAGAGCGAAAACTTGTATTCATGGATTGTTATACATCGTGGTGTGGACCGTGTAAAATGCTGGCTCGTGATGTTTTTACCAACGATACGGTTGGCGATTTCTTTAATAAGCATTTTGTTTGTGTTAAGGTAGATATGGAGAAAGAAGACGGACCAGAACTGGCTCGTAGATTTCAAGTAAGGGCGTACCCTACACTTCTTTTCATTAATTCTGATGATATGAATGTGGCTTATCGTTTGACTGGAGGCCGCCGTGGTACGCAATGGTTGGTAGAGGCAGGAGAAAAGGCTCTCGACCCATCATCAAATCTGATAGGATTAGCTGAAGCGTATGCTAAGAACAAGCAAGATACAGTGATTGTTGCCAAGTATTTGTCTTGTCTTTCAGAGACTTCTTCTTCTGTTCTGTTGGATAGTGTACTTTCCGAATACTTACAGAATGCAACTGTTGTCAATAAGTGTTCTGAGGCTACTTGGAAGATGTTGGAGCGTTACGTTAAAGATCCGTATTCTTCATGGTTTGAATATCTTTATAGTCACGCTTCTGATTTTGCAGCTGTGGTAGGACCGGAAAGAGTAGGCAAGAAGTTGTTTGATACGTACTATTATGCTGTTATGGGATTTATAAAGCGGAAACGTATTCCTGAAAAACAATTTCCACGTAGTCAGTTTGATAAATTATTCGCTTTGCTTAAAGATTATAAAGGAAGGGATGCCGATTTTTTCCGTGCGGAAATGACAATGGTAGAATGTGTGCAGTGTTCTGATTATAAGCGTATGATGGATGAACTTGATGAATGTGAGCGGCGAGGTATTCTTTCTTCTGCTGAAACTCGATTCTATTTTGTGTGGCTTAACTTGACGTATCTGTGTGAGTCGGATGATGCATCGATAATAAGTAGAGGATTGAAATGGGCTGAAACAATTCATACTTTAATGTCAGGCGATCAAATGGAAAAAGCGTGGCAATCTATGGTGCAGAAGTTGAAAAATGCCAAGATTCGAAAATAAGATTATACAACCGCCGGCATAAAATAAGCCTCGTAGGTCAGAGTATTACTCTTTTCTACGAGGCTTTTATTTCAGTATGGATTCGTAATTAATTATCCTAAGAATGAGATAAGTACACCGGCAGCTACAGCCGAGCCGATAACGCCCGAAATGTTGCTGGCCATACAGTACTGCAATACGTGGTTCTTTGAATCGTATTTCAATGCTATCTCATTGGCTACACGGCTTGCCATAGGCACGGCACTAAGACCGCAGGCACCGATAAGCGGATTGATTTTCTTCTTGGTGAAGAGGTTGAACAGCTTCACGAAGAGGATACCGCCAGAGATTGACAATGCGAAAGCAAGGAAACCGCCGATTACGATACCGATAGTAGTCCAGTTCAAGAAGGCGTCGATAGTCATGGTAGCACCTACTGAGATGCCCAAGAATATGGTAGCCGCATTCATGATGCTGTTTGACGCAGCGTCGAACAGACGAGAGGTGTTGCTACCGATTTCCTTAACCAAGTTACCGAACATAAGCATACCTACCAAAGGCACTGCCGACGGAACGAACAAGGCTACTACTGTAGTGGTTACGATAGGGAAAAGAATCTTAAGCACGCGCAAGTTCTTGATTTCAACTTTAGACGGATATTTCTTTTCCTGTTCCTTCATGTTGATAGACAACTCTTTCTTTGAGCACCATATACGTACCACCAAAGGTATGATAACAGGCACCAAAGCCATGTAAGAGTAAGCTGCGATGGCGATAGGACCTAACAAGTGAGGAGCCAGCTTGATGGTGGTAAAGATGGCGGTAGGACCGTCGGCACCACCGATGATACCAAGTGACGCGGCTTCCTTAGGAGTGAATCCCATAAGGATGGCAACCAACAATACGGTGAAGATACCCAGCTGGGCAGCGGCACCGAAAATAGACAGACGCAGATTTCTAAGCATCGGACCGAAGTCGGTCAGTGCACCTACACCCATAAAGATGATAGGAGGCAAGAATCCAGTCTTGATAAGCATATAGTAAATGAAGTTCATCAAGCCAAGGTCGTGCGCTATTTCGTGCAGCGGCATTTCCCAGATGTTCTTCATTACCCCATTAACCATCACCATACCGTTTTCGTCGGCCTGGATAACTCCCATATCACCACCGGGGAAGTTGGCGAGCAATACGCCGAAAGCGATAGGCACAAGCAACAGAGGCTCGTACTGCTTCTTGATTCCCAAGTACAGTAACACGAAAGCGATGGCATACATGATAAGGAACCGCGGGTCTTCGGCAATGTTGCTGAAGGCGGTCATATCATACAGTCGTTCTAATATATCTTCCATTATAATATTTTCATTAATACGTCATCTTCTGATACGGCATCGCCAGAGTTTACACAAATGGCAGTGACGGTTCCGCTAAATTCGGCACGGATTGCGTTAAAGGTCTTCATTGCTTCTACGTAGCACAATACATCGCCCTGGTTTACTTTCTGACCTACCTTCACGGCTGGGTCGCCTGCTTGTTTAACCAAGAAGAACTTACCTTCGAGCGGAGAAAGTACATCTTTACCTTCGCCACCGGCAGCTGGTGCGGCTGCTGCAGGAGTTGCGCCTTGTGCAGCGTTAAGGGTAGCAGGGTTAACGTCGCCAAACGCTACAGTTACACGATACGGCTGTCCGTTAACGTCTACTGTAAGTACCTTGGTAGGTTCGTTAGCCATGTGAACTTCTTCTTTAACTTCACGACGTTTCTTCACGTCTTCAAGGAAGTCGGCCTTAGCTTTACCGCTCTTGTATGCTTCGTACTGTTCTGGGTGCATAGCATATTCAAACAGCTCTTCGTCGTCTTGTCCGGTTTCCCATTTCTTTTCCCACATCATCTGGCGGTATTTTTCCAACTGGTCGGGGAAGTTGTCTTGCGGATTTCCGGTAAAGAACTTACGTCCTTCGCGTTCTGCTTTCTCTACGATTTCTGGAGCCAATTCGCCCGGCAGTTTACCTGCCTTACCCAGAATCATATCCCAAATGTTGTCGGCTATGATACCCCAGCGTTCTTTGCCCTTTTCCATCTGGATAACGTTCATCATGGCAAGGTTTTTAACGTACTGGCTGAACGGAGTTACCAAGCAAGGATAACCTACGCGTGGCCATACGTATGCTACTTCATCGAACAACTTGATAAGCAGTTCGTCTTGAGTCATGAACGGCTGGTTACGTTTTGCCTTATATTTGTTGATTGATTCCAAGTTAGAGTCGAGGTCGGCCATCAAGCTACCCATCATACCTCCAGGCAATCCCGGACCGATAAGCAATGAGTTCATGAGGCGGTTACGCGGGCTGATGTACAATCCCAAGAAGTCGTCCATGAATTCCTGAATCATAGAACGTACCTTCATGTATGCCGACATGTTGATTTCGGCTACTTTGAAGCCTGCGTCTTTCAGCATAGCCTGTACGCTGATGATGTCTGCGTGTCCTGTACCCCATGACAACGGGTCCATACCTACGTCGATGTAATCGCATCCTGCCTTACATACTTCGAGTATAGAAGCCATGTTAAAGCCAGGTCCTGCATGAGAGTGATATTGGATAGGAATATTTTTGATTTTCTTGATGCCTTCTACCAGTTTACCCAAGAATACCGGGCGTCCGATACCTGCCATATCTTTGATGCAGATTTCGTCGGCACCTGCTTCGATAAGTTGCTTAGCGATGTTTAGATAATACTCAACGGTGTGGATGGGTGAGTAGGTGATACAAAGGCTACACTGAGAAATCATGCCTGCCTCGTGTGCATACTTGATAGACGGGATGATGTTACGCACATCGTTCAATCCGCAGAATGTACGGGTGATGTCTGTGCCCTGTGCTTTTTTAACCTTATAGAACAATTTACGCACATCGGCCGGAACCGGACTCATACGCAATCCGTTCAATGCGCGGTCTAGCATGTGTGTTTGTATGCCTGCTTCATGAAATGGCTTAGTCCATTGGCGAACTGCATTGTTTGGGTTTTCGCCGAATAGCAAGTTTACTTGTTCAAAACCTCCTCCGTTGGTCTCAACACGGGCGAAACAGCCCATTTCGATAATAGCCGGAGCAACTTTTACTAACTGGTCTACACGTGGCACGTATTTACCTGCGCTTTGCCACATATCGCGGAAGACCAGACTGAATTTTACTTCTCTTTCCATTGTGTAAGTAACGTGTTTTTCTCTTTAAATAGGATTATTATAATTTTTCTATCTTAATTACCTGACCCTTACCGGCAGTAAGGATATCCACGGCTGCCTTGATAGCATCCATGTCGGCTGCATTGCTAGAAACGCTGCTTGCGGCGGGTTTCTTTTTAGCGTCTTCTTCGGGTGCAAATTTGTTTACCAAAGAGATGAGGCCGTTGCTTAACCAGATAATAATCAGAAGAATCACGAAGGTTGTAGCCATACCTACTACCATCAACAATAATCCCAGTCCGATATTTTCCATTGTTTTACAATTTAGTTTTATTTCTCAGTATCGTCACAAAATTACAGTTTTTAGGGGTAACGAATGATAATCGTTTATTAAAGAATGTAAATTTACGCCAATATTATATTATTCTACCCATAGCATGTCGCTCATAATGCCGTCGGATACGAAAATTCCTTGCTCGGTTAGTCGCAATGTACCGTCGGTTATTTGCAGTGTGCCTTGCTCTATGTGTGGGCGTGCCATGCGCAGACAGTAGTCGTATAAGCGTGTGCCGAAATCGGTTTTTAGTTTATCTAACGACATGCCCCAGCAGGTGCGTATGGCGGTTATCACGAAATCGTTGTAGCGGGTAGTCTGGTCGAGTTCTTCTATTTCGAAATCTAGGGTTCCGTTTTCGGCGGCATCGATGTATCGGTCTATCGAAGCCACGTTCCATTGTCGTGATTGTCCGTCGAACGAGTGTGCCGAGGCACCGCATCCCAAGTATTTTTTGCCTACCCAATAGCTGGAGTTGTGACGTGAATGCAATCCAGGCAGCGAGAAATTAGATATTTCGTAATGCTGGTATCCGGCTTCTTTCAGACGGTGTATAAGCATGGTGAAGAGTCTAACGCTCAAGTCTTCGTCGGCTTCTTCCACTCGGTGCTGTTCGCGTAAGTTCCATAGCGGCGTTCCTTCTTCGTAAATAAGGTGATAGGCTGAGATGTGTTCGGGGCGCATCTTGATGGCCTGCTCTAAATCGGAAGCCCAAGTCTGTTCGGTTTCGTTGGGCAGTCCGTACATCAGGTCGATGCTGATGTTGTTGAAGCCCGCATTGCGGCATCTATCAAATGCTTCGATAGCTTGCTGCGCCGTATGTCGGCGATGGAGCAGGCTGAGGCTTTCATCATTGAAAGTCTGAATGCCCATGCTGAGTCGGTTGAAGGGTAGGGTACGAAGCATGGAAACGTATCCATCGTTCAAATCGTCTGGATTTGCTTCGATGGTTATCTCGGCATCGGGCGACACCTTATATATATGGTGTATCGTTTCGAATACCTGTTCGAAATCTTCTCTGCTTAATTGCGACGGTGTGCCGCCGCCCCAGTATATAGTTTCTATAAGTTCGTCATCGAGATAGCTTTTACGAATTTGCAGTTCTTTGCATAGTGCCGCCGTGTAGCGGTGTTTCATCTCATCGCGTGTGGTAGAATAGAAGTCGCAATACAGGCAGCGGCGCTTGCAGAACGGTATGTGTAGGTAGATTCCTGCCATGAGCTGATTATATTACGTAGCCGAACACGACATATCCTATAATTCCGGATATGACAATCAGCATTATAGGGTTGACTTTATATTTATGTGAAGCGATGAATGCTCCTAAGAACAGTGCAATGCTTGTTAGAATCTGAATGTTGTCTGAACCGAAGTTTTCATGGTTCATTAGAACTAATGCGGCTGCAGCCAATAGTCCCACAACTCCCGGACGTAGACCGCTGAATACGGATGCTATGACCGGATGTTTCTGGTATTTCAGGAAGAATTTACTGATTAGTACCATCAGAATGAATGAAGGAAATACTACCGAGAGTGTAGCAATAGCCGAGCCTAATATGCCTATGGCGTGGCTGTATCCGGCATTTACCACTGCCGAGTAGCCCACGTAGGTGGCAGAGTTGATGCCGATAGGTCCCGGTGTCATCTGGCTGATAGCGATGATGTCTGTAAATTCTGGCGAGGTGAGCCATTGGTGGCGTGTCACTACTTCGCCCTGTATCATTGAAATCATGGCATATCCGCCTCCGAAGCCGAATAGCCCGATTTTGAAGAATGTATAAAATAGTTGTAAGAATATCATACTTTGTTTCCTCCGTCGTCTGTTTGCGTTTTGTTTTTGTATCGTCCGTACAGGTAGCCTCCCAGTCCGCTCAGTATGATTACGTAGATGGGAGAGAAGTCGAGCTGCCAGATAAGCAGTGCCGATACAGCCGGAATCCAGACGTTATAGCGAGATATTTTGGCTGATTTCGCCATTTTGAATGTAGGTGCGGCTATAAGTGCCACAACCGCGGGACGTATTCCTTTGAAGATGTTTTCTACAGCATGGTAATCCTTGAACTGCTGAAAGAAGAGCGCGATGGCAAGTATGATAATGAATGATGGCAATATGGTGCCGAGAGCCATGAAGAACGCTCCCCAGAATTTGCGTAGCTTGTATCCTATGAAGATGGCTATGTTTACAGCGAAGATGCCGGGCACGGTCTGCGCCAATGCCATAAGGTCGATGAAGTCTTCTCGTGAGACCCATTTCTGCTTGTCGATGATTTCCGCTTCGATAAGCGGTATCATTGCATATCCGCCGCCGATGGTGAAAAGACCGATGCGCGAAAATATGCAGAATGACTTGAGATAAAAGTTCATTGTTCTTGTATTGATAAAAAGTAAGGCACGTACCTTACGGATAACCATTATCCGTGGGTCCGTGCCTTAAAATGTAGTTTATAATCGGAAAACCTGATTATTTCTTGTGTGCTTCAACCCACTTGCGTGCATTTACGAAAGCTTCCATCCACGGAGTGATCTGGTCTTCGTGTACACGGTCTAATGGATAGTATGCGTTTTCCCATGGGAAACATGCACGTTCCAAGTGAGGCATCATTGCCAAATGACGTCCGTCTTGGCTTGCGATACCTGCTACGCTATAGTCTGATCCGTTAGGATTGCCTGGATATTCGTCGTAAGAATACTTCAGAACTACGTTGTAGTGGTCTTCAGGATAAGGCAATGAGAACTTACCTTCTCCGTGAGCTACCCAGATACCGAGTTTAGAACCGCTCAATGAGCCGAACATTACGCTGCGGTTAGTAGGTACTGTAACGCCAAGGAATGCTGATTCGAACTTGTGTGAGTCGTTATGCAACATCTTGCCTTTCTTCTTATCTTCAGGAGTGATAAGTCCCAGTTCCATCATCAGCTGGCAACCGTTACATACACCCAGTGACAGAGTATCTTCGCGTGCGTAGAAGTTATCGAGAGCGGCTTTTGCTTTCGGGTTGAACAAGAAGCTACCTGCCCATCCCTTAGCCGAGCCTAATACGTCTGAGTTAGAGAAACCGCCACAGTAAACTACCATGTTGATGTCTTCCAGTGTTTCGCGTCCGCTTACCAAGTCGGTCATGGTAACGTCTTTCACGTCGAAGCCTGCCAAGTAAAGCATGTAAGCCATTTCGCGTTCGCCGTTGGTACCCTTTTCACGGATGATAGCTGCCTTGATTCCGCTCGGTGTGCGACGGTCAGGATTCAATCCGAACTGTGAAAGCTTACCTGTGAATGATGGGTTGAACGCAAATTCGATAGGCTGCTTTTCGTAGTTTTCGAAACGCTTCTTAGCGCAACCGTTCATGCTTTGCTTGCGGTCGAGTAGGTAAGAAGTAGAATACCAAACTTCGCGCAGATAGTCAATACCGAACTGATAAGTAGCGTCGTCCTTAGTTACGAGGATATGACGTTCTTCGCTAGGAGTACCGAGCTTGATGTAGCCTACGCCAGCGTCTTCGAGTATCTTCTTTACTTCAGCCTTGTTCTTATCGGCTACCTGGATAACGATACCAGGGTTTTCAGCGAAGAGAACCTTCACGATGTCGTGGTCTTTCATCTTGTCGAGGTTGATTTCCATACCACCTTCTGTGTTAGCGAAGCACATTTCGAGCAAGGTAGTAATCAAGCCACCTGCAGAAATATCGTGTCCTGCCAAGATGAGGCCCTTATTAATAAGTTCCTGAACAGCCAAGAATGCGTCGCGGAAGTATTCCGGATTCTGTACGGTAGGAACATCGTCGCCAATCTTGTTAAGTGACTGTGCGAATGCCGAACCGCCAAGACGAAGCTGGTCGAAACTGAAGTCGATATGATAGAATGTTGATTTAGCGTTGTTTACCATAACCGGCGATACCACTTTCTTGATATCCGAAACTTCGCCACCGGCAGAAACGATAACTGTTCCCGGGCTGACAATCTTTTCACCATTAGGATACTTCTGAGTCATAGACAAAGAGTCCTTACCGGTAGGTACGTTGATTTCGAGTGAGCAGCAGAAATCAGACAAAGCCTTAACGGCAGTGTACAGACGAGCGTCTTCGCCTTCCTGTGCACGGCAAGGCCACATCCAGTTGGCTGACAAAGAAATGCTGTCGAGCCCTTCTGCCAATGGTGCCCATACGATATTGGTAAGAGCTTCGGCAACAGACAATACTGAACCAGCTGCCGGATTAGCCAATGCAGCCTGAGGAGCATGTCCTAATGCAGTAGCGATACCCTTTTCACCACGGTAGTCGAGGGCTACAACACCACAGTCGCTAAGTGGCAACTGAATTTCACCTTGACACTGTTGGCGAGCAATCTTGCCTGTTACAGAGCGGTCTACCTTATTAGTTAACCAGTCTTTGCAAGCTACAGATTCAAGCTGCAACACGCGGCGAACATATTCATCGAGTTTAGTGACATCGTAAGAAACGTTTTCGTAATGACGTTCTACTGTCTTGTCAATCATGTAAGTCTTAGGAGAAGAACCGAACATCTGATCTACAGCCAAGTCGAAAGGACGTACGCCGTCAGCCTGTTCGAATGCGAATCTGTGATCGCCTGTAGTTTCACCAACTACATACATCGGAGCACGTTCGCGTTCGGCAATCTTCTGTACATGTTCTAACGCTTCGTCTTCGATAAGCAATCCCATACGTTCTTGCGATTCGTTGGCGATGATTTCTTTAGCCGACAGAGTTTCGTCGCCGATAGGCAACTTATCCATGTGGATTAATCCACCGCAGTCTTCTACCAACTCAGACAAGCAGTTTACGTGACCTGCTGATCCGTGGTCGTGGATAGAAACGATAGGGTTAGTATCTTCTTCGCAGAGAGCACGTACTACATTGTATGCACGTTTCTGCATTTCTGCGTTAGCACGCTGAACGGCGTTAAGCTCGATACCAGAAGAATAACGTCCGGTTTCTACTGATGATACAGAACCACCACCCAAACCGATGCGGTAGTTGTCACCACCTAATACTACGATTTCGTCGCCTGCTTCGGGAGTGCCCTTCAAGCAGTCGCGTTTAGTACCGTATCCTACACCACCTGCCAGCATGATTACCTTATCGTAAGCATACTGTTCTCCGTTTTCCTGATGTTCGAAGGTAAGAACAGAACCGCAGATCAGCGGCTGACCAAACTTGTTACCGAAATCAGAAGCACCGTTAGAAGCCTTGATAAGAATCTGTTCTGGAGTTTGATATAACCAGTTACGAACGGGGAGGATGTTTTCCCATTCACGACCTTCGTCTGTACGTGGGTAAGATGTCATGTAGACTGCTGTTCCGGCGATAGGCCATGAGCCTTTACCACCACCCATACGGTCGCGAATTTCACCACCGGTACCTGTAGATGCACCGTTGAACGGTTCTACGGTAGTAGGGAAGTTGTGTGTCTCAGCTTTCAGTGAGATTACAGTCTTGATATCTTTAATGACGAAATAATCGGAAGTAGAATGATCTTGCGGGGCGAATTGCTCTACAACAGGACCTTCGGCGAAAGCCACGTTGTCTTTGTAGGCCGAGATGATTTTGTTGGGGTTTTCTTGAGTGGTCTTCTTGATCATTTGGAAAAGTGAAGATTCCATTTCCTGACCATCGATGATGAATGTACCGCCGAATATTTTGTGACGGCAGTGCTCAGAATTAATCTGCGCGAATCCGAATACTTCAGAGTCGGTAAGCTTACGTCCTAGGTCTTTCTCTACTTTCAGAAGGTAATCCATTTCTTCGCGTGAGAGGGCCAAACCTTCTTTCTCATTGTATTCTTCAAGATTCTCAATGTAGATAATAGGTTGTGGTTTGATGTCTACGTCGAAAATCTTCTGATCCAAACCATGATACATACGTTGCAGCATCGGGTCATGATCTGCGTTTTCATCTTTTACAGGGAAATATTCCTCGATGCGTCGTATGCCGTTAAGACCCATATTCTGTGTAATTTCCACAGCATTGGTACTCCACGGAGTGATCATTTCGCGGCGCGGACCGATAAACCACCCCTTGAGGTTGTCTTCATTTTCTACTGTAGCGTCGCTATACAGCCAGCACAATTTTTTAATGTCTTCAGAGTTTAGCTCATTGCTGCATTCTGTAGCAATTATGCTTTTAGTGGGTGTTCTGAAAAATAGAATCATAGCACTTTTTATATTTGTTAGATGATATTTTACTACCATTGCTTAAATGATGTGCAAAGTTATATAAAAGCCCGTTTGTACGAAAGAAAATCAAACCGAAATGCATATCTTTCGTAAAAAAGTACCATCTTTGCAGCATGAATTGGATTGAACACGTAACTATTATAGATTTATTGATAAAAGGGTTCGTGGTGGGGGTTGTCGTGTCCGCACCTTTGGGCCCTGTTGGTGTGCTTTGCATTCAGCGTACTTTGAACAAAGGGCGCTGGTTTGGCTTTGTCACAGGACTTGGTGCTGCACTGAGCGATATATGCTATGCTTTGATTACGGGTTATGGCATGAGTTTTATGGACGAGCTTATTCTGAAGCATCAGATGTTTCTTCAGATTGTGGGTAGTATCATGTTGTTTTGTTTCGGTATTTATACATTCCGTAGCAACCCGGTGCGTTCGCTTCGTCCTACCTCTACAGCGCGAGGAACGTATTTGCATAATTTCGTGACGGCATTTTTTGTCACGTTCTCTAATCCTTTGATTATATTCTTGTTTATCGGTCTCTTTGCCCGCTTCTCTTTCGTTATGCCTGGCAGTCCGCTTGGATTCCAGCTGGTGGGATATTGGGCTATCGTATTAGGAGCCGTTACTTGGTGGTTTGGCATTACTTATTTTGTTAATAAGGTACGCGCGCGCTTTAATGTGCGTGGTATCTGGATGCTGAATCGTATCATAGGTATAGTGGTAATTATAGCTTCTGTAGCGGGGGTTATACTTACTTTTTCGGGTAAATCATTATCTTGACAATGTATATATCTCAACAATTAAAGAAAAAGAATATCGCAGAGTATCTGCTCTATATGTGGCAGGTAGAAGACATGCTCCGTGCCAGCAATTTCGACATGGAGGTGGTGAAGAAGAATATTATCGATTCGTATCCGTCGTTGACCGACGAGCAGAGACATGAACTGACTCAGTGGTACGAAGATCTTATTAATATGATGCATGACGAGCAGGTGATGCGGAAGGGACATGTACAGATTAATAAAAATATTATAGTTTGGCTTACTGACTTACATCTTCGTTTGCTGCGCTCTCCTAAGTTTCCTTATTATAGCGCCGCTTATTACAAGGCTCTTCCGTTTATAGTAGAACTGCGTGCCAAAGGTGCCGATAAAGACGTGCCCGAACTGGAGACTTGTTTCGATGCTCTTTATGGAGTATTGATGTTGAGACTGCAGAAGAAGCAGGTTAGCGAGGAAACGCTGAAAGCTATTAAGGTTATAGGCGATTTGTTGGCCATGCTGTCAGAGTATTACGCTAAAGACAAAGCCGGAGAGCTGGATTTAGACTGATGATAATACGCTGTATCCTTATTGTTTTGTGAAAAATAAAAAAGTTTAAATAGATATGAATTCTGAAATAGCAAGAAGACGTACATTCGCGATTATTGCGCACCCTGATGCCGGTAAAACATCGCTTACCGAAAAACTGTTGCTTTTTGGTGGACAGATACAGGTGGCGGGAGCCGTAAAATCGAATAAAATCAAGAAAACTGCTACATCCGACTGGATGGATATAGAAAAGCAGCGTGGTATATCGGTCACTACCTCTGTGATGGAGTTCGACTATCACGATTATAAAATCAATATCCTCGATACTCCGGGTCACCAAGACTTTGCCGAAGATACTTATCGTACACTTACGGCTGTGGATAGTGTTATCATTGTAGTGGATGGCGCGAAGGGTGTTGAAACGCAGACACGTAAGCTGATGGAAGTTTGTCGTATGCGTAATACTCCGGTAATTATCTTTGTGAATAAGATGGACCGTGAAGCGAAAGACCCGTTCGATTTGCTCGATGAGTTGGAAGAGGAATTGGTTATCAACGTGCGTCCTCTTACATGGCCTATCGAGAGCGGACCTCGTTTTAAGGGTGTATATAATATATATGAGCAGAAACTGAATCTTTTCCAGCCTTCTAAGCAGGTGGTTACAGAAAAGGTGGAGGTTGATGTGAATTCTACTGATTTGGATAGCCATATCGGTACACCGTTGGCAGATAAACTTCGTGGCGAGTTGGAGCTTATAGAAGGTGTTTATCCGGAATTCAATATTGAAGATTATCTTAAAGGTGATACTGCACCGGTATTCTTCGGTTCGGCATTGAATAACTTCGGTGTGCAGGAGTTGCTCGACTGTTTCGTAGAAATCGCTCCAAGTCCTCGTCCCGTGCAGGCGGAGGAACGTAAAGTAGAGCCTGATGAACCTAAGTTTACAGGATTCGTCTTTAAGATTACAGCTAATATCGACCCTAACCATCGTTCGTGTGTAGCTTTCTGTAAGGTATGCTCGGGTAAGTTTACTCGTAACACTCCTTATTTGCATGTTCGTCATAATAAGACTATGCGTTTTTCTTCGCCTACTCAGTTCATGGCGCAGCGTAAGACTACAGTCGATGAGGCTTGGGCAGGTGATATCATTGGTTTGCCGGATAATGGTACGTTTAAGATTGGCGATACGCTGACCGAAGGTGAAAAGCTTCACTTTAAGGGATTGCCAAGCTTCTCGCCAGAGATGTTTAAGTATATCGAGAACGCAGACCCGATGAAGACCAAGCAGCTAAACAAGGGTATCGATCAGCTGATGGACGAAGGTGTGGCACAGCTGTTTGTAAATCAGTTTAACGGACGTAAGATTATCGGTACAGTAGGTCAGCTTCAGTTCGAGGTTATACAGTATCGTTTGGAAAATGAATACAATGCTAAGTGCCGTTGGGAGCCTATCAGCCTTTATAAGGCATGCTGGATAGAGAGTGATGACCCTGAAGAACTGGAAGCGTTTAAGAAACGTAAATATCAGTATATGGCTAAAGACCGCGACGGACGCGACGTGTTCTTGGCGGATAGCAACTATGTGTTGCAGATGGCGCAGAACGACTTTAAGCATATCCGTTTCCACTTTACCAGTGAATTTTAAAATACGGTTTTAAATATAAAAACAATTTCGCCCGATGAAAGGAAATCTTTTATCGGGCGAAATTGTTTTATAGCTTATGTTCTATCGCTTCATTATTCAAAGCGAGTATTTCTCATGTCTCCGGTTTCGGCGAAGGCGATGTGCATCTTATAAGCGTTCTGCAGCGACATAGGAGTGTGGTATGATTTGCCTTCTGATAATTTCAGGTAATCCCAAAGCAGTTCCTTGTAGTCTGGGTGAGCGCAATTGTCGATGATGAGGCGTGCGCGTTGCGATGGCGACTTTCCTCTTAAGTCGGCAACTCCCTGTTCGGTTACGATAACACGAACGTCGTGCTCTGTACTGTCGATATGTGATACCTGAGGTACGATAGACGAAATCAAGCCATCCTTGGCGGTTGACGGAGTGGTGAAGATAGACAAGTAAGCGTTTCTTGAGAAATCTGCCGAACCGCCAATACCGTTCATCATCTTGCAGCCCGATACGTGCGTACTGTTTACATTACCGAATATGTCCGCTTCGAGCGCAGTGTTTACGGCTATGATACCTAGGCGGCGAATCATTTCCGGATGATTGGTTATTTCCTGCGGACGTAGCAATACACGCGCTCTCAAATTGTCGATGTGGGCGTACAACTCGTCCAGATGGTCTTCGGATAAAGTAAGCGAACTACCGGTTACAAAGCTGATGCGGTCTTTAAGCATCAAGTCGATAACTGAGTTCTGAATAACTTCTGTATACATAGAGAATGCCGGTAGGTTGCGGTCGTCTCCCATAGCGCCAAGTACAGCATTGGCAATGTTTCCAACTCCCGACTGTACAGGCAAGAATTCTTTCGGAATAGCTCCTCTTCTATATTCGTGACTCAAGAATTCGGCTACGTTTTCTCCAATCTGTCGGGTTGTATCGTTCAGCGGAGTAAATGCTGCTATATGGTCGCGATCGTTGGTGCGTACTATACCTGCCAATTTCTTCGGGTCGATTTTAACCCCGATGCTTCCGGCGCGGTCGTTCACCTTGTATATAGGAATCTCGCGGCGATAAGGCGGTGTGGCCGGGATGTATATATCGTGCATTCCGGTAAGCTTTCCGGCGTGCGCTTCGTTCAACTCGATAATCACTTTATCAGCTACTTGCATCAATGTAGGAGATATACCCACTGAAGTGCTGAGAATAACTTCTCCTTCGGGAGTTATTTCTGATGCTTCTACGATGGCTACGTCTATCTTTCCCAAGAATCCGTATCTCACATCCTGTCCGATGTGCGACAAGTGCAAGTCGTAGTATTGCACATCATGATTATTGATGGCGTTACGCATGTCCTTGTTAGACTGGAACGGAGTACGGAATTTTACGGCATGTGCGGTTGCCAATGCGCTGTCCACCTGATTTCCGGTAGCTCCACCAGTAATAAGTCCCACTTGAAACGCTTTGCCTTGAGCGTGGAGTTCTTCCGCGCGGTGAGCCAATGCCTGCGGTACCGCTTTGGGTGTACCGACCGAAGAAAACCCACCTATTCCTACCGTATGGTCGTTTTGGATAATGGCCGCTGCTTCTTCGGCCGAAAGGTATGTATAATTCATGTCGTAAAATGATTTTTAAAATTGATTTGCTGCGAAAATATGCGTTTTGCTTTTAAAAAGCAAGTATATACAGGCAAATGTTTTACTTTTTTATAGTAAAACGACGTTTTCTGTATACTTATTCGTAAATGTCGTTATTGTATGAGCTGAATTGGTTATGAGTTGAAAAAACTTTTTAACGCTTGCTCCAGTCCGTCTATATCTTCTTGCGTAGTAGCCCAACTGGTTACGAACCGGCAGACTATTTCGCTTTCGCTTTTTCGTTCCCAGACTTCGAAGACTACTTTCTCACTTAGCGCCTTGTATTGTTCTGGTGTAAAGACGACGAACTGCTGATTTGTAGGAGAGTCTACCGCCATCGGAATATTATAATCGGCGAATATAGCCTTCAGTTGCTCTGCCATATCTATGGCATGACCGGCTATGCGGAAATAAAGATTGTCCGTAAAGAGGGTAACGAACTGAATTCCGAGCATTCTGCCTTTTGCCAACAGCGCTCCGTGGCGTTTCACATCGGTGAAGAAATACTTCGGAGCCTTCATGTTGGTGAATACTACTGCCTCGCCAAACATGGCACCCACTTTTGTTCCGCCTATGTAGAACACATCGCAGTGACGGGCAAGGAACTGCAAGTCGTACTCGCACGATTTCGACATCAGTCCATATCCCAATCGTGCTCCGTCTATATATAGTATAAGGTGATATTTTTGGCAAGTAGCGTATAGCTTCGTCAATTCCTCTTTAGTGTATAGCATACCTAGTTCTGTAGGCGTAGAGATATATACCATTCCCGGCTGTACCATGTGCGGATGAGTCTCATCACCTAAGAAGATTTCCATATAAGCCTCAAGAGTTTCGGCTTTCAACTTGCTGTCTATGCCAGGCAGAGTGATTACCTTATGCCCGAAAGCCTCTACCGCTCCCGATTCATGAACGGCTATGTGCCCTGTTTCTACGGTTATTACGCCTTCGCATCCTTTTAATACGGAGTCTATTACGGTAGTGTTGGTCTGCGTTCCGCCTACCAATAAAAAGACTTCGGCATTATCCATGCCCACCGCTTCTTTTATTTTTGTTTTGGCTTCTTCGGTAAACGCATCGAAACCGTATCCTGAAGTCTTTTGATTGTTCGCTTCCGCTAGCCGTTCTATAATCTGCGGCACGGTGCCATTGTTGTAGTCGCTTTCAAATGAAATCATTGTTATTGTATGTTTTTCGAGTTTCTTTTTTGAGTGGCATAAAGGTATAATTTTTATATGACAGCACCACATTTTTTTGTTTTTTCTGTTGCTTTTCATAGTTTTTCGTATTGCGATGTGTCATTTGTCTTGTGACTGAATTTCTTTAATTTTTATATTTTACATTATATAGTTATGGGCTTTTTATTAATAAAAGTTTGAAGAAACCGTTTTATTTCATACATTTGCGCAAAAATAAATGTAATATTATGAATTGGCTACAAGATTTATTGACTAATCCTAACTCCATCGCACATATCGTAGCTCTCTACGCATTTGTGATTTCTATCGGAGTACTCTTGGGTAAGATCAAGGTGTTCGGCATCTCGCTGGGGGTTACGTTCGTTCTGTTTGTCGGAATTTTGGCAGGACATTGCGGCTTTACTGGCAATACCTCTATTCTTTCTTTCATTCAAGATTTCGGACTTATTTTATTTGTGTTCTGCATCGGATTACAGGTAGGACCGTCTTTCTTCTCTTCTTTTAAAAAGGGAGGTATTCGGTTGAATTTATTAGCAATGGGCATTGTTGCGTTGAACATTGCCGTGGCTTTGGGTATTTATTTTATCCTGCAGGGTAGAATAGAAATGCCTATGATAGTTGGTATCCTCTGCGGAGCTGTGACTAACACTCCTGGACTTGGTGCCGCTAACGAAGCTTTGCAGCAGTTGAGCTACTCAGGACCGGAAATTGCTATGGGTTATGCGTGTGCATATCCGCTCGGTGTTATGGGTATTATCCTTTCGCTTATCTTACTTCGCTACATCTGCCGTGTAGATTTAGAGAAGGAACAAGAAGATATTCGTCAGAACGAAGAAGCGAATCCTCATCTTAAACCTTATAACATTACTATTAAGGTTCAGAATGAAGCTTTGAGCGGTAAGAAACTGGGTAATGTACAGAAGTTCTTGGGGCGTGACTTTGTTTGCTCTCGTATTCTGCAAGACGGCCACGTGTTTATTCCAAACACTGAAACTGTATTGCGCATGGGCGACGGATTGAATATCGTTTGTGCGGTAGACGACTCTGAAGCTATCGAAACATTTATCGGTCCGATAGTAGACGATATCGACTGGGATAACGAAGGTAGACACGATAAGCCGATGGTTTCTCGTAGAATCTTGGTAACTCAGCCGTCAATCAACGGTAAGACTCTTGGTGAACTTCACTTCAGCAGTATGTATGGCGTGAACGTGACACGTATCAACCGTTCGGGTATGGACTTGTTCGCAGCTCGTCAGTTAGCACTGCAGGTGGGCGACCGTGTAACTGTTGTTGGTCCGCTTGATGCTATTGAGCGTGTAGCAGAGTTGCTGGGTAACCAGTTGAAGCGTCTTGACCATCCTAATATCTTGACTATCTTTATCGGTATCTTCGTGGGTATCCTTTTCGGAAGTCTTCCTATCGCTATTCCTGGAATGCCGACTCCGGTGAAGCTTGGTTTGGCAGGTGGTCCGCTGATTATCGCTATTTTGATTGGACGTTTCGGACATAAGGTTAAGCTTGTCACGTATACTACCATGAGTGCTAACTTGATGCTTCGAGAAGTTGGTTTGGTATTGTTCCTTGCCAGTGTAGGTATCAAGGCCGGAGGTAATTTCTGGCAGACGGTAGTAGAAGGCGACGGATTGCTTTATGTAGGTGTAGGTTTCTTGATGACTATTATTCCAATTCTCATAATCGGTATCATAGCCCGTATGCGTCATCCGGTGAACTATTTCACATTGATGGGTCTTATTGCCGGTAGTAATACTGACCCCCCTGCATTGGCTTATTCTAACCAAACAGCAGGTAACGATGCTCCTGCAGTAGGTTATTCTACAGTATATCCTCTTACCATGTTCTTGCGTATCTTGACTGCTCAGTTGTTGATACTGCTCATGGCAGGATAAAGATAAAAACTAAGGGTAATAATATGTTGGCCGGCTAAATAGTAATCGCTATTTAGCCGGCTTTTTTATGTTTCTATTTAAAACCCTTCCAGAAGGCTTCCGAGACCGATTTTTCTGTTGTAATAATAGAAACTAAACATTGCAATGATTCAAACTAAACATTGCGATGAATTAAACTAAACATTGCGATGTTTCAAATCGATCATCTTAACTATCTTTACAAAAAAGCCATTCCAACACCTTAATCGTAAGGTATCGAAATGGCTTATTAAATAAAGATGATTTTGTATTTATCTGGACTCAGTTTCCATCACCTTTTTCAATTTTTCTGCAAATTCCAGATAATCTTGTAATTCGTTTCTTGCTCCACGGGTAAAATTGGAGTTTTCATCCTCTTTCATATGACCGGATAACTCTTTTTCAAATTTTTGAATGTAATAATTCAATCTCCATAAAGCGAGGTCTTTTCGCCCTTCCAAATAGTATGCAATGGGTAATCCCCTATAACACCAAACTTCCATCTTGGAGTAAATAAAACCACTTTCCATTTCTGCGATCAAATTTTTTCTGTCCGATATATAGTCCATATAGGGAATGGCTTTTTTAACAATCGCTTGTGTCATATCGTCTATTTGTGGAATTATATCTTCCTCTTTTCGGAATCTCCAGCATAAGTCATCAGTTCTCACAATGTTGAGTAGCATAGTATAAAAAGTATTATAGGTATAATTGGGGAAAGGCCAATGTAAATTAAAATACTTTCGCTCCAAATTGAATTCGTCCTTATAGCCTACTGCAATCTCTGGATATATAGCTTTTACACCAGGATGATAATAGGAGGAAGGAAATTCCATTCTTTGCCACACATTCTTGCTTATATCTCTAGTGAAACAGTTTCCACTTCGTTTTACAAATCCATACGGTGCAAAACGTTCTGCTAAAACTTGTATAATTTGTTTTTGTAGTTCTTTCATTTTTTATCATTGATTAGTTGAATTGAATTTTATAGAAATCATATATTCTAAGTGAGATAAGGCTGTATGAATCTAATAAGCAAATTTAAAAATAATGTCTGTAAATTACAATATATTGATCAGTATATTTCCCTCCTACCAAATTGTTGAAGGCTGGTACATTTTTTGCATTATCCCCAATAGGAATAAAAGGTGGAGTTTGATTTCGCATTATGGGGATGTTGATTTTTTGGTTAGGAGTCATTCTTGCTGTGTAAGGAAACAATAGAATTTGTCTATTAAAGTATAACTGACATCTTTTATGTATCTATAGTAAAAGCTTTATCTTTGTAGCCAAAATCAAAACAACAAGGACAAAATAATATGGAAACAAGAAAAGAAATAGCAGCTGATAAGAAGCGTTGTGGTTCGCATAATTGCACACAGGCTGTGCTCTGCACTTATCACGACTTCGCAGGCATGGAAGAAGAAACCATCAAGAATGCAGGCAATGCCTTTGCAGCAGGTATGGGTAATATGGAGGGAACTTGCGGAGCCATCGTAGGAGCAGGCATCATACTCGGACTTGCCACTCAAGACAAGGCGAAGTCTATCAAGGGCATGAGACAGATTATGGATAAATTCAAGCAGCGCAACGGTACCACACAATGCAAATTGCTCAAAGGTGTGGGCGCAGGAAAGGTGCTTCGCGAATGCCCTCTTTGCGTGGCTGACGCTTCTGAATTTCTGGAAGAAATCCTGGAAAAGGAAGGCGTACAGAAGTAAGTTGTAGAATTCGTAAAATTTTCTTATATATCAAACACTTATACCCAATAACGACATGGCTAAGTATAAAGCGATTAACGAGCAAGACCGCTGCGTGGCATGTGGTGTTTGTGTGAAAGTATGCCCTAAGTATGCCATCAGCATATACAAGGGATGCTACGCACAAATAGATGAAGAGAAGTGCATTGGCTGTGGCATCTGCGAGTAAGGGTGAATAATTGTTTACCGGACAACAATATTTGCTATATTTTACTAAATCAAAAAACGGACTGAATGCCATACAGCATTCAGTCCGTTTTTTGATATTATAAGGCTTTTGTCAAATAATTTTATTTTAATTCTGCTTCTTCTCCAACTCCTGAAGATTTTCCATTCTCTTGGTTTCGAGGAATTCGTAGATGCCACACAAGTGTTCTTTTACTCGTTGGTGTCCAAACTCATAAACCTTGGTAACTAAGCCATCGAGGAAGTCACGGTCGTGCGATACCACTATCAGTGTTCCGTCGAAATCCATAAGAGCTTGCTTCAGAATATCCTTGGTCTTCATGTCCAGATGGTTTGTCGGCTCGTCCAAGATAAGCAAGTTCACCGGTTCCAGCAGCAACTTAATCATGGCAAGACGCGTACGCTCTCCTCCCGACAATACCTTAACCTTTTTCATTGATTCTTCGGGACCTCCAAACATGAAGGCACCCAGCAAGTCGCGTATCTTGTTGCGGATTTCGCCTTTAGCCACATCGTCTATGGTTTGGAATACAGTCAAGTTTTCATCGAGCAGCGAAGCTTGGTTCTGTGCAAAGTAACCTATCTGCACGTTGTGGCCTAAGGTAAGAGTACCTTCGTGCTCTATCTCTTGCATTATACATTTCACCAGTGTAGACTTACCTTCACCGTTTCTTCCCACAAAAGCCACCTTGTCGCCTCTCTCTATGGTGAGGTTAGCATTCTTGAATACCGTATGCGGTCCGTAAGCTTTACCTACACCTTCCATGATAACCGGATAGCTTCCGCTACGTGGCGAAGGCGGGAATTTAAGACGCAGTGCAGAAGTATCTTCTTCATCCACTTCTATTAGTTCCAATTTTTCGAGCATCTTTACACGGCTCTGTACTTGCAGCGTCTTGCTGTATGTGCCTTTGAAACGTTCTATGAAGTCTTTGGTTTCCTGAATCATCTTCTGCTGTTCTTCGTATTGCTTCATCTGTTGCTCGCGGCGTTCTTGGCGCAATACGAGGTATTGAGAGTAGTTAACCTTATAATCGTAGATTCTACCCATAGTAACTTCAATGGTTCGTGTGGTGATGTTATCCACAAACTTACGGTCGTGACTGATTAGCACTACCGCCTTGGCACTGTTTATAAGGAAGTCTTCAAGCCATTGAATAGACTCTATGTCGAGGTGATTGGTAGGTTCGTCAAGCAGCAGCACGTCGGGGTTTTGCAGCAACAGTTTGGCAAGCTCGATACGCATTCTCCATCCACCGCTGAAATCGCTGGTGGGGCGAGAGAAATCGCTGCGCTCAAATCCCAAACCAAGCAAAGCCTTTTCTACGTCTTCTTCAAAGTGAGTCATGTCTATGGCGTAGAATTTCTCGCTCATAGTAGCCACTTTTTCTATAAGAGTCATATAGTCATCGCTCTCATAATCGGTACGTGTAGCCAGTTCCGCATTCATTCGTTCTATCTCTGCCTCCATTTCGTGCAGATGCGCAAAAGCCATAGACGCTTCTTCAAACACGGTACGTCCGTCTTCCGTCATGAGGTGCTGTGGCAGATAAGCCACTACGCAGTCTTTCGGTGCTGTTACTTTTCCGCGTGTAGGCGGGCGTACACCTGCCAATATCTTTAGCAGTGTAGATTTTCCGGCACCGTTCTTACCCATCAGGGCGATGCGGTCTTTTTCGTTTATCTGAAAACTAATGTCACTGAATAAGGTGGTTCCGCCAAATTCGACGGTAAGTCCATCTACTGAAATCATGATATCTTATCGGTTGTTATCGGGTTATAAAATTCCTATCCATTTGTGGGTTTGCAAGCTCAGTCGCCAGTGCGGGTGCTCTTGTATATAGCTTACCACTTCTGCGGTGTTCTTGCAAGAGCATGGCTGCAGACAGTGTATTTTGGCGGGGATTTTGGCGTATTGCTCTACGTCATTATCTCCGGTGAATACAACTTTAATTTCGTCTATGCGTGTCAGCGCTATGGGCGCTCCTTTAGGCGAGCATGTTATCCAGTCGATAGACTGTGGTACTGGGTGCGTGCCGTTAGTTTCTATACACACATATTTACCTATGCCGTGAAGTTTTTCTATCAATGCATCGTCTACAAATAATGACGGTTCTCCTCCGGTAAGTATTACCATCCGGGCGGGGCATTGAGCTGCCTGTTCCACTATTTCTTCGTCGCTCATCAATTTACCGTCTTCGTGGCGTGTGTCGCAGAAGTCGCACTTCAGGTTGCAGCCCGAAAAGCGGATGAAAAGAGCCGGAGTTCCGGTGTGAAATCCTTCGCCTTGCAAGCTGTAGAATATTTCATTAATCTTTTTCATATACGGCTATATTTCCTTCCGATTCTTGCACTTCTACTTTAAAGCAATTGGGTACCTGCTGGCATATCCAGTATGCTATGTTCTCTGCGGTAGGGTTAAATGGCAGTACTTCATTCAGCGTGGTATGGTCGAGTTTGTCTTTTACCATACGTTTTATGTGGCTGAAGTCGGTTACCATACCGTCGGCGTTCAGCTCTTTAGAACGGCAGTGTACGGTGATAATCCAGTTGTGTCCGTGCAGATGCGTGCATTTGCTTTCGTAAGAAAGTTCTAGCCTATGAGCGGCTGATATCTCAAGTCGTTTGATTACTGTATACATATAATTGGGTATTCTAGCAATATTTTTCTGCAAAGATACACATTCCCTACAACTTGCAACCAAGTTGCGAACTGAATAGTTTATCTTTGCTCCCGTAAAAAATAATAAGAATAGAAATGAATAAGCATAAAAATTGTTGTTGTCACGATCATAGCAAATGTTGTGGCGAGTCTGAGAACCACGAGTCTCAGTTTAAAGAATGTTTTGGAATGATAGTCTCAGCCGTATTGCTGATAGCCGGACTGATTATGCAGACTACACATGCTGCCTTATTGCAAAACGAAACTGTAAGGCTGTTGTGGTACGTCGTTGCTTATCTGCCGGTAGGAGTGCCTGTTATGAAAGAGGCTGTAGAAAGCATCTGCCATAAAGATTTCTTCAGCGAGTTTTTGCTGATGAGCATAGCAACGATAGGTGCCTTCGCCATCGGCGAGTATCCCGAAGGAGTATCTGTTATGCTGCTTTATTGCATCGGCGAGTTCTGGCAAGATAGGGCTGTGGCTAAAGCTAAAGGAAATATAAACGCTTTGCTCAGTCTAAAACCTGAGACAGCCGAAGTGATAAGAAACGGGCAGGCCGAAACCGTAAGTCCACAGGACGTTAAGGTAGGCGAGACGGTATGTGTAAAGCCTGGCGAGCGTGTGCCGCTGGACGGAACGCTGCAAACCGAGCGGGCTTCGTTTAATACTTCCGCACTTACGGGCGAGAGCGTTCCTCGCAACATAAAGAATGGAGAGGAAGTATTGTCGGGCATGATAGTTTGCGACGCCGAAATAACGATAACCGTGCTTCGTCCTTTTAGTGAGAGTGCATTGTCGCGCATTATAGATATGGTGCAGAACGCTTCAGAACGTAAGGCTCCTACCGAATTGTTTATCCGTCGCTTCGCGAGGGTCTATACGCCCGTTGTCGTGGCTCTTGCCGTATTGATACAGGCTTTGCCGTTCGTTTATTCGCTTTTTGATTCATCTTTTCAGTTCGTATATGCCGATTGGCTTTATAAATCATTGATATTCTTGGTAGTGTCTTGTCCTTGTGCTTTAGTTATCAGCATACCGTTGGGTTTTTTCAGCGGGATAGGTGCAGCGTCGCGTAGAGGCATCTTGTTTAAGGGCGGCAACTATCTGGATGCCGTGACTCATCTAAATACGATAGTGTTCGATAAAACAGGAACGCTGACAAAAGGAACGTTCGACGTAACCCGATGCGTTACATCCGATTCATCGGCAGAAGCCAGTCGCCTTATGGTAGAGTGTGTAGCGGCTGTAGAGAGCGGAAGCACGCATCCTATAGCGAAAGCGGTAGTAAGATATGCCGAAGGGCAAGGCTTTAATGGTGTGAAAGCCGAGAATATTAAAGAAATAGCCGGTATGGGACTGACGGCAGAATACCGTGGAAAGCAAGTGATGGCTGGAAATGCACGGTTGCTCCGTCATTTCGGCATAGATTATCCAGAAGAAGTTGACGCAGAGGTTAATACCATCGTGGCCTGTGCCATAGATAATAGATACGCAGGCTATCTTGTACTCTCGGATACGCTTAAAGACGATGCCCGTGAAGCGATAGACCATCTCAAAAGATTAGGTATTTCCGATATTGAAATGCTGTCGGGCGATAAACAGGCCATCGTTCAGCATACAGCTCATGAAATAGGTATTACACAAGCTTACGGAGGGTTACTGCCGAGCGGTAAACTGGAACATATAGAAGCCTTGCGGAAAAATGCGGCGTGCCGAGTAGCTTTCGTAGGCGACGGAATGAACGACGCTCCTGTCTTGGCGCTCAGTGATGTAGGTATAGCTATGGGCGGCTTAGGCAGTGATGTTGCTATTGAGACAGCCGATGTAGTTATACAGACCGACCAGCCTTCTAAAGTAGCGATAGCGATAGAAATTGGTAGAGCTACAAAGAGCATAGTGCGTCAGAATATAGTATTCGCCTTAGGTGTTAAAGTACTGATAATGTTACTTGGATTGCTTGGATTAGCCAATCTATGGGCAGCCGTGTTTGCCGATGTAGGCGTTACGTTGTTGGCTGTAGCCAATACGATGAGGCTTCAGTTCTTTTGTATCCCGAAAATGAAAAAGTAAAAGCATTCTGTATGGCTCGACGATAAAAAATAGAACTCTTGCACATGGCTCTTATTCAGTTTTTTGTATTTTTGCATTTTTATAGAGAGAATTGTAAAGAAAGGGTTTTATTTTGAATTATAAAGAATTATTTCAGCGTGTGGTTTCATTGATTTCTACTCCCGGAAAAGCTTGGGATGAAATCATAGAACGGAAAGAGGGTAGAACAGTGGTTTCCAAATTTGTTTATCCGCTCATCGGGTTATGTGGATTGTCTGAGTTCTTAGGTACATTGATAGGTCACGATACATCTGCATTGGTATTTCAGCTTGCCATGACACGTTGCTGTGCCGTAGCAGTGTCATTGTTTGGAGGATTTTTCCTGGCATCCTATTTGCTCGATAAGATAAACAGCCGTTGGACTAAGGCGTTAATCAGCCTTGAGCAGATGCAGGTATTTGTAGGATTCAGCATGGTAGTAATGTTCGTGCTCGATATCATCAGCGGATTGTTCTCTATCAAGGTGCTTCATTTGATTTTGCAGATTTACACCATCGTGGTGGCTTTTGAAGGAACACGCCGATGGCTTCATATCAGCGAGGAAAAGCAGACCAGCTTTGCCATTGTTTCTACTATAGCCATTTTGGCATGTCCGGCACTGATAGAATTTTTATTCAATGAGTTTTCGGTATTGTTTAACTGATAACTCTTTTTTATCTACACTAATTAAGAATTAAGAAATGAAAGCAAGTACGAATAATAATATCAATATCAAGAATAAGCGGGCTTCGTTCGACTATGAGTTTATTGATACCTATACAGCAGGCATCGTGCTTACCGGTACAGAGATAAAGTCAATACGTCAGGGAAAAGCCAGCTTGGTAGATACGTTCTGTATCTTCATAAAAGGCGAGCTGTGGGTTAAGAATATGCACATTTCGGAGTATTTCTACGGTTCGTATAATAATCATGTGGCACGTCGCGACCGTAAGTTGCTGCTCACTAAGAAAGAGCTTAGAAAGTTAGAGCGTACTGCCGACGAGCCGGGCTTTACCATTGTGCCCACCCGTATGTTCATCAATGAAAAAGGCTTGGCCAAAGTTGTGATAGCCTTGGCTAAAGGTAAGAAACAATACGATAAGCGCCAGACCATGAAAGAGAAAGAGGATAAGCGCATGATGGACCGTATGTTTAAACGTTGATGACCGATTAGAGAGAAATATGCAAACAAAGACAATACAACAGATTATTAAAGAACGTATCCTGGTGCTGGATGGCGCTATGGGTACTATGATACAACGATATAATCTTACGGAAGCCGATTTTCGTGGCGAGCGTTTTAAGGACTGGAAGGGACAGCTTAAAGGCAATAATGATATGCTTTGCCTTACTCGCCCGGATGTGATAGAGGATATCCACCGCAAGTATCTTACTGCAGGTGCCGATATCATCGAGACTAATACGTTCAACGCCACTACGGTGTCTATGGCGGATTATCATTTTCAGCCTTATTGCCGCGAAATAAACGAGAAGGCGGTGCAGATAGCCCGTAAGGTAGCCGATGAATTTACGGCTCTTAATCCGGATAAACCTCGTTTTGTAGCCGGTTCGGTGGGACCAACCAACAAGACGTGTTCTATGAGTCCGGATGTAAACAACCCCGCTTTTCGTGCCCTGACCTTCGACGAACTGAAGCAGTCGTACAGCGAACAGATGGAAGCGTTGCTCTACGGTGGTGTAGACGCTATCTTGATAGAAACCATCTTTGATACGCTTAACGCCAAGGCGGCTATTATGGCAGCCCGCGAGTGCATGGAAAAGGCGGGTCGCAAGGTACCTATTATGCTTAGTGCTACGGTGGCTGATGTATCAGGACGTACATTATCCGGTCAGACCTTGGAGGCATTCCTCGCTTCAGTAATGGCAGATGATATATTCTCCGTAGGTCTTAACTGCTCTTTCGGAGCGCGTCAGCTTAAGCCTTATTTAGAGGTGTTGGCACAGCGTGCGCCGTGCTATATCAGTGCTTATCCAAATGCCGGACTTCCCAATAGCTTAGGACAATACGACCAGACTCCAGAAGAAATGGCGGAGGAAGTAGGCGAGTACATAGCCGAAGGGTTAGTAAACATAATAGGTGGATGTTGTGGTACTACCGAAGAATACATAGCTAAATATCAAGATATAATCCGCGGAAAACAACCGCATGTGCCGGCTTCTCCATCGGAATACCTATGGCTTTCCGGTCTTGAACTGTTGGAACTTACTCCGGAAATAAAGTTCGTTAATGTTGGCGAGCGTTGCAACGTTGCCGGATCTCGTAAGTTCCTCCGCCTGATAAACGAGAAGAAGTACGAAGAAGCCTTGGGTATAGCCCGTAAGCAGGTAGAAGACGGTGCGCTGGTGATAGACGTTAATATGGACGACGGACTGCTTGACGCTGCCGCCGAGATGACTACGTTCTTGAATCTGGTAATGTCGGAACCCGAAATATCGCGTGTACCCATCATGATAGACTCTTCAAAATGGGAAGTGATATTGGCTGGTTTGAAGTGTGTGCAGGGCAAGTGCATAGTAAACTCCATTTCGCTGAAAGAGGGAGAAGAGAAATTCATCAGTCATGCACGCGAGGTGAAGGCTTACGGAGCGGCTGTAGTAGTCATGGCATTCGATGAGAAAGGTCAGGCAGATACATACGCCCGTAAGGTGGAGGTATGCAGTCGTGCTTATCGTATTCTTACGGAGGTGGTACATTTCCGTCCGCAAGATATAATCTTCGACCCAAACGTGCTGGCGGTGGCTACCGGTATAGAGGAGCACAACAACTATGCTGTCGACTTTATTCAGGCTGCCGGATGGATACGTAAGAATCTGCCTGGAGCGCATGTAAGCGGAGGTGTGAGCAACCTTTCGTTCTCTTTCCGTGGAAACAACTATATCCGTGAGGCTATGCACGCGGTCTTTCTGTATCATGCCATCCGTCAAGGCATGGATATGGGTATTGTAAATCCCGGTGCGTCGGTGCTTTATACAGATATTCCTGCCGATGTACTGGAGCGTATAGAAGACGTGGTGCTTAATCGCCGCCCCGATGCAGCTGAACGGTTGATAGAAACAGCCGAGCGACTGAAAGCCGAAAAGGAAGGTGCCGCTACTGGAGCCGCATCGACAAGTCACCTTACGTGGCGCGAGGGAACTACCGTAGAAGAACGACTTCAATATGCGTTGGTAAAAGGCATAGGCGATTATCTGGACGATGACTTGCACGAGGCTCTAAGCAAATACCCCAATGCCGTGAGTATTATAGAAGGTCCGCTTATGGCAGGCATGAATCATGTGGGCGACTTATTCGGGGCAGGAAAGATGTTCTTGCCGCAGGTGGTAAAGACAGCCCGCACCATGAAGAAAGCCGTGGCGGTGCTTCAACCTTATATAGAGGCAGAAAAGAAAGACGGTGCCCGCAGTGCCGGAAAAGTATTGCTTGCCACGGTTAAAGGCGACGTACACGACATTGGTAAGAACATCGTGGCGGTAGTGATGGCATGCAATAATTACGAAATCATTGACTTAGGCGTAATGGTTCCGGCCGAGAAGATTATAGAAACGGCTATCCGTGAGAAGGTAGATGTAGTGGGACTAAGCGGTTTGATTACCCCATCATTAGAAGAAATGGTACATGTGGTAACAGAAATGGAGCGTGCCGGATTAGACATTCCGGTAATAATAGGTGGAGCCACTACCTCAAAGCTGCATACCGCGTTAAAAATAGCTCCGGTATACCATGCTCCGGTGGTGTATATGAAAGACGCTTCACTCAACGCCCCCGTTGCCGCCCGATTGATGAACCCCGATCTTCGCACTGCTTTTGCCGAAGAACTGGAGAATGAATATCAGACACTTCGTGAGCAGAACCGTGCAAAGCAAATAAAGACCACTCCACTAGATGAAGTAAGGAAGAAGAAACTCAACCTGTTTTAATAAGTCGGCCTACAAGGAAAGCTGTAAACTATCCATGTAGGCCGATATTTTATTTTACCATAAATGATTCGTTTTTAAGAACTCCTCCGCTTGGCAGAGAGTTTCCGGCTTACCGATATCGATTAAATGCAGATTCTGCACCGGCATACCACCGATAGCGGCTTCAGCGCAAGTCTGCAAATAAAAATCCATAATAGAGAACTTACCCGTCCAGCGGCTATCCATATATCCGAATAAAGAAGGAGATATAACATGAATGCCGCTAAAAGCGAACTCTTCATACTTATCTGCATCGCAGTCGTGACGATAAACAAATCCTTCGGGCTTGGTTTGCAATGTATCCTTATTTATCCAACCTTTCAAGCGGAGGGTAGATTTATCGAATAGCAAGTATCTCACCGTCTTGCGGTGGCTTACCAGCAGCGTAGCGTCGTTTCCGCTCTGAGTGTGATATTGATACAACGCCTTCAAGTCTATATCAGAAAGGATGTCTGCGTTATGTATAAGTATAGGTTCGTCGCTACCATCGAATAACGGCTCTGCCTTCTTTATACCTCCGCCTGTATCGAGCAGAAAGTCTCGCTCATCGCTTATGCGAATATTGATTCCGAAGTTATCATTATCGCGCAGAAAGTCTATAATCTGTTCGCCAAGGTGATGAATATTGATTACTATATCATCAAATCCGGCGGCTTTCAGTCGTAAGATAACGTGCTCCAACATGGGCTTTCCGGCAACTTTTATCAGTGCCTTCGGGGTATGGTCTGTTAGCGGACGCAGGCGTGTGCCTAGTCCAGCTGCAAATATCATGGCTCTCATATATTTCTATAAATGAAAAGGCAATATTTCTGTTATGTTCTGTTCGCGGTGTATCAGCTCTATGCGTATGCCGAATTTCTCGTTAAGGTGGTGCGCCACATGCTCTGCCGAGTAAACCGAGCGATGCTGTCCGCCGGTGCAGCCGAACGCTACGCTCAGATGTGTGAATCCACGCTCAAGGAAACGTTTTACGTGCGCATCAACAAGTGCATCTACATGAGTCAGGAATTCTGTAATTTCGCCGTCTTCTTCCAGAAAGCGTATAACGGGTTCATCGCGTCCGGTAATTTTCTTGTATTGTTCGTAGCGTCCTGGGTTATGCACCGCACGGCAGTCGAACACGTATCCGCCTCCGTTGCCCGAAGGGTCGTCGGGCAGTCCTTTCTTGTACGAGAAACTCATCACCCGTACCGTTAGCTTGCTCTTGTTGTGCTCGTAGGCGAATTGCGGTTGCTCAGTCATGCGGGTAAGTACCTCGCATAAGTACGGATAGGCTTCGAAACCACCTTCCGCCAATAGTACTCGCAGGTTTTCTATGGCGAAAGGAATGCTTTGCAAGAAGTGAGGTTTCTTTTCAAAATACCCTCTGAAACCGTAAGCACCAAGCACTTGCAGAGTGCGGAATAGTACGAACTGACGCAGAGTACTGAAGAACTCCTCTTTGTTGATATGGGTATACGGTTGTAAGGCTTCAAGATACTCGGCAGCCAATTCTTGGCGCAGTGTCTGCGGATAGTTGGCTTTGGCCTGCCATAAGAAAGAGGCTACATCGTAGTAGCAAGGACCTCTTCGTCCGCCCTGAAAGTCGATGAAGTAAGGTTTCCCGTCGGCTATCATTACGTTGCGGCTCTGGAAATCGCGATACATAAATGCTACGGGATGCGCTGTAAGAAGTACATCTGCCATTCGTTCAAAGTCGTCTTCCAGAAGATTCTCTTGGAAGTCAGTTCCGGTAGCTTTCAAGAAGCAATATTTAAAGTAGTTCAAGTCCCACAATATGCTGCGTCGGTTAAACTCAGGCTGCGGATAGCATACGCTGTAATCCATCTCACGGTCGCCTTCAAACTGCAAGCGAGGCAAGAGGCGGATTACCGTTTTCAGCATGGATATTTCTTCAGTAGAGAAGTCACCGTTTTTTCGTCCGTTGGCTATGCAGTCAAACAGCAGACTGTTGCCAAGGTCTTCTTGCAGATAAGCGGAGCAATCGTCTGCCACGGCATACACCTGCGGCACCGGCAGTCCCTTTTCTGAAAAATGCTGTGCCATATAGACAAACGCCTTGTTCTCCTCAACCGAAGTGCCGCACACCCCGATGAGTCGCTGCACTCCGTTAAGTCGATAATAACGTCTGTTCGACCCGGCTCCTGGCAGTGCGTCTATGCTCTGCGGTTCCTGTCCGGTATATTGTTTATAGAGCGATGATAAGATGTCTGTATTCATTATGATTTTCTGCTAAGTATTATTTAATGTTACGTTGGTTTAATGCCCTCTGATAGCGGCGCGCGTTAGCCAGATGCTCATTCCACGTTACTGCGAAATTATGTGTGCCCGAAAAATCCTCTTTGGCGCACATATACAGAAAGTCATGATGCGTATAGTTGAGCACGGCATCTATTCCGTCTATCGAAGCGATGCGTATAGGTCCGGGAGGCAAGCCCTGATGCTTATATGTATTATAAGGATTGTCCGCTTCGAGATGCTTGTGCAGGATGCGTCTTAAACCGAACTCCTGCAGAGCGAACTTCACGGTAGGGTCTGCCTGAAGCATCATTCCCGCGTGCAGACGGTTAATGTACAGACCAGCCACCATCGGCTTTTCCGCTTTATTGGCAGTCTCTTCTTCCACTATCGAAGCTACGGTGCACACCTCTTCGGGTGTCAGTCCGATGCTTGCCGCCTTGCCCGTTCTCTCTGCATTCCAGAAACGGTCGTGCTCTTTCTTCATGCGCTTCATCAAGTCGTCGGCACTTATGTTCCAATAAACCTCGTAAGTATTCGGCACGAATAGAGTAGGGATGGTGTAAGTAGTGAACCCCATTTTGGCGCAACTGGCACTGTCGGTTATCAGTCGGGCTATAGAAGCACTGTCAGTCATCAGCTTACGGGCGAGAGTTTTAGACAGTTGCCCCATAGTGCGCACGCTGGGCACTGTCAGTTTTACGGGAGTCTGGTTGCCAGTCTGCATGTGATGATAAATCTGCCACGTACTTGTTTCGGGCGAAAAACGGTAAGCCCCCTCATGTATGTTGTCGGCATATTTCCCAGCCTTTACCAATATTCGGAATCCGGTGAGCGACGAAGCATTAAGTTGAGTTTTCAGCTTAGTATATACCGAGTCGATATTATCATCTTGATCAATATAAATGTAAGTAGGTTTAGTTATCTGCAGCGGATGCCCCATGAAGAGTATAAATCCGCTAAGCACTGCAGCCAATAAGATTACTGCGGCTGCACAAAGTGCGATAATGGTTTTCTTGTATTTCATGAAAGTATGAATTTTCTTGTTTTGCATTTTAACGGTGCAAATTTAAGAAAACTATTTTGGCATACGCTCTCCAGAAGTATATTATTGGTAGAAACCCCAAGCGAAAAGCCGTCTGCCGTGTATTTAAACGGTAAAATAAATGTATATATAAAAAGCCGCTTTAAACACGAAAAAGAGAATGCAATAAGTCGGTCAACCATTCGCATATTGCAGGCATGCAATTCGCATATTGCAAGGTGGCTAATCGAATACTTTTTTTATTTTCTCGCATTCTTTTTTGATCCCACTCAGAAGGTGCTGTAGAGGCGTGCTAATTTCTCCCTTATAATATTGGGGGTACTTTTGCGAAAGCTTTAAACTGGGCTTCATAACCTTTTATATCCTTTTTATATACCTTAGCTATTCTTTTATATTCCATGATACACAATTGAAAGCACCACCTTTAGCAACAATGCCTTTTGCTTCACAAGGCACGACTTCACAGTCTCGATATATCTCCTTCAATTGTTCAATAGCCACGGTATCACTGGCAATACCTATTTGCGGTACAAGCAAGAAATTGCCAACACGAAGAAAATTAATATGCGCCCAACTATTCATTCGCGCATACTTGCCATATTGTAACTCGCTTATTTTCGAAAAGTGTAGACGCAAAACCTTCAATAATTCTTCGCGAAGTTGCTCATCTATATCTGCATAATTGTTTATTACAATATGCCCTGGTTCAACATAGCGTACCATTCCATCTGAATGTCCGCATTTCTCAGCCTTGTCCCATGGAATGAAAACAACTTCACAGCCAAAACTTTCTTCGAGAACCGTCTTTAAGAACTCACGGTTTTTCTCCTTGTTCTCGACGAGGACCTTGTCTGTCATGATTACTTTGTCATTACACTTTATCACATTGCCGCCATCTACGATGACGTCCATTATCATTAAATTGTTGTGCGTGAATTCAAAGCAATTTTGCACATCATGTGTGATGTACTGTTGTTCTTCTTTGAGATAATCTGGATTATACTCATACCCGATGAAATATTTTACATCCTTTTGAATCGGCATGAAATCTCTTACCCATATATCTTTTGTACCGGGCAGCATTTCGAAGTTTATTTCATGTTCAAGCAACGCTTCTTTGATGCTTTTCCAACATTTGTAAGCCCTCAGATGTTCAGAAAAGTATACTTTGTTTGTTTGGTCATCAGTAATCATGATTTATCTTGGATATATTTTCTTTATTACATCAAAATCTTTAGGAATGTTTTCATACATATTCTTTGGCAAATCCTTATAGTCGTGCCATATGTGATATTCGGTCGTCCCATTGGTTGTCTTCTGGGTCTGAAAAACGTATTTTCTTTTCATTTGCCAATCAACACCGCCTTTGAAATAACGATAAGGTAGAGGTTGACTCTCTACTCTATAAGTATTGAATATCTCGATATGATCCAAAGGTTTGTCTTCAATAAGTTTAGGCATATCATCTGACGCATTAAACATGTCAAACAAACATCTTTGGCTACCTGATATATTGCCGACATGCTTTCCGTTTTCGTACTTCTCCAATCCACGAATCAGCACACCGCCAAACCGTATCAGTTCATTGTTATCTCCACGTAAAGTGCGAAATGCGACATCTACTCCAAATCGATGAAAGAACCATTGCCCTTCGATACAGTCTCTACTCAAAGTTGCTACGTCTTCAGTATCGTCTGTTGAATATAGATATATTTCCAAATCAGCTATTCGGTACTTCACGTTTCTGACTCCTTCACTATCTTTTTCACATTTGGCGATGGAAAAGTTTCTCATCAGACTAACTGCCAATGCTTCGTAATCCTCTTTTATTGGATTAGCAAATTTCTTCAAAAGAGAGTCTATTGTTTTATATTCGTTCATATTTTCTGTCTATTGGCTAATAAATTGATTAATGATATTTATTAAACTGGTGAATGGCAAACCTCAGTGTCGGCTATAGACTACATCATTTCTCTTTTAAACCAAAGTTCAAATACACTATCAGCAAGGAATATACCATCTTTTTCAACGGTGATAATCTCTTTGTCAACCAAACTTTTCTTTATACGGTCTACTGAATGTCACCCAATATTCCGTAGGTATACACTTGAGATGTAGCATCTTGCCAAACTGATAAAAAGGCATACGAAAAACGAAGTTCACAAGGTAGTGAACCACAACATTGTGAACTTCGTTGCAAATGTGGTTTTGATGGTGTTTTTTTTGATGGAAAGCCACAGCGGTACGTTCTACACTTGTCGCAAAGCCAAATCTTTGGGATTGTATATTATCAATATGTTTTAGTTCATGAATTCTTCTATACCAAAGTTTTTCGCAAAGCGTCATCGCATAGTTTTGCCATCTTACATATAGTCTAGCGTTTTCTTATCGTATTTCCAATTGTAGAATTTATCTAAAACCTCTTGAAATACATCGCCTGGTGAAACGGTATCAAAGAGAGTCATGCATGAACACACCTTCATTGCGTCAATCCCTCCAAAGATGTTGACGACATTCATATCTGTATGTGTCAGCAGAGCCTTGGTGATAGTCATCAATCGAGAACCAAGCACAGGGTGTTTCAGATACGCTTCAGCTTCGTCATATCCGCTGATGCCGTAAAACTTGGCGTTGTAACTGTGCCCCAGAGTAGCAAGCTGAGGGAAGATGAACCATATCCAATGAGAACTTTTATAGCCATTCTGCACTTCCTGCAAGGCTTGCTCATAGTAATGTGCTTGCGCATCCAAGAATCGCTGTAGGTTATACTTGTCTGTATGCGTTCCGTTGTTGCTTTCATTTGTTAATATCGGATTCTGTTTCATGAGTTCTCGTTTTTTAGGATTGGTAACAATATAACTTTAATAAGAGCTACATACTTCACTCAGATAACCAAAATGTAAAACGTAGATTTTCATCATATATTTATTCTGTTGAAGTATTTATGCAAATAGGTCTGCCCACAAATATAAATGTTTATTTGAATAATTAAAAGATAATGAACAGAATTTAAACTAATAAATATTTCATTCTGTTCAATCTTGTTTGAAGGGAGCTCTACTGTATGATTGTGGAACATGGAAACGGCTATCAGTAATAGCTTTTAGGTTTTTCGATTGAAAATCATGGGAATTTCTGATTGAAAATCATGGGAATTTTTCACTGTGGAAATATGAACAAATAAGAAAAGTGTATATTTAATCGTGGCTTGGAACTCAAGACAATTCGATTAATCCGTATTCCAAAATGGTTTGTTTTCAACCCCAATCAGTCGCATCAATTGGTCGATAATCTTTGGTCTGCATCATTTCGATAACTCAAGATTTTGGTATTAGGAAAGCTATATGATATACAAGAATGCATACATAATGGCAAAACGAGGAAATCTGCGCTTTTTATGCCGTGTTTTGAGAAAATTCCGTAATTTATGTCGTTTTGAGAATTGTTTTTCGTACGCTTTGCAGCGTAATAAACATCATAATGTCATTGTATGCTGATAGATTTTACAATTAGGAACTTCATGTCTTATAGTGATGAAGTTTCACTTTGTATGGTTGGACAAGGCATCAAGGTTAACTCCAAGGTAATGAAAGGAACGAGAAGCGAACTTCTAAAACAAGAAGCAATGCTTGATAAATACAAAAAAGGAGGTAAACACTTGTTATTAGTATTTACCTCCTACTCGATTATTAAGTTATCGTTATTTGTTGATGCTTACTTAACCTCCTCAAAGTCAGCATCTTGAACATTGTCTGAACCCTGTCCTGCGTTGCCCTGAGCACCACCGTTAGCGTTTGCCTGCTGACCGCCTTGTGCGCCTTGAGCATTACCAGTCTGAGCATACATTTCAGCGCTTGCTGCTTGGAATGCAGTTTGTAATTCAGCACTTGCAGCATCGATGCCTGCCAAGTCTTGAGCCTTATGAGCGTCTTTCAGTTTCTGAAGAGCTGCTTCGATAGGAGCCTTCTTGTCTGCCGGAAGCTTGTCGCCCAAATCCTTCAACTGATTTTCTGTAGAGAAGATCAAGCTGTCGGCTTGGTTCAATTTGTCAACACGTTCACGTTCTTTCTTATCAGCGTCTGCATTAGCTTCTGCTTCTGCTTTCATACGGTCGATTTCTTCTTTGCTCAAACCAGATGAAGCCTGAATCTTGATAGCCTGTTCCTTACCTGTAGCCTTATCTTTAGCAGATACGTTCAAAATACCGTTAGCATCGATATCGAATGTTACTTCAATCTGAGGAACACCACGGCGAGCCGGAGCGATACCTGTCAAGTTGAACTGACCGATGCTCTTGTTCTGAGCTGCCATCGGACGTTCGCCCTGCAATACGTGGATAGTTACTTCTGTCTGGTTATCGGCTGCAGTAGAGAACACTTCGCTCTTCTTGCAAGGGATAGTTGTGTTGGCTTCGATTAACTTAGTCATTACACCACCCATTGTTTCGATACCCATTGACAACGGAGTTACATCAAGCAATACGATGTTACCTGCACCAGCTTCCTGATTCAATACGGCACCTTGGATACATGCACCTACTGCTACTACTTCATCAGGGTTAACACCTTTAGAAGGAGCTTTTCCGAAGAAATCTTCAACCAACTTCTGTACGGCCGGTATACGTGAAGAACCACCTACCAAGATTACTTCGTCGATATCAGAGTTGCTCAAGCTTGCAGACTGCATTGCTCTTTTACATGGTTCAAGACAAGCCTGAATCAATCCGTGAGCCAACTGTTCGAATTTAGCACGAGTCAAAGTCTTAACCAAGTGCTTAGGCACACCAGCTACCGGCATGATGTAAGGCAAGTTGATTTCGGTAGAAGTAGAAGAAGACAATTCGATTTTTGCTTTTTCTGCTGCCTCTTTCAAACGCTGCATTGCCATCGGGTCAGTTGTCAAGTCAGCACCTTCGTCGTTCTTGAATTCTTGAACCAACCAGTCGATAATTACTTGGTCGAAGTCATCACCACCAAGGTGAGTATCACCGTTAGTTGCCAATACTTCGAATACACCGCCACCGAATTCAAGGATAGAGATATCGAATGTACCACCACCAAGGTCGAATACAGCCACCTTCATATCCTTATTAGATTTGTCTACACCATAAGCAAGTGCTGCTGCAGTCGGTTCGTTAACGATACGTTTAACATCCAAACCTGCAATCTGGCCAGCTTCTTTAGTAGCCTGACGCTGTGAGTCTGAGAAGTATGCCGGAACTGTGATGACAGCTTCTGTAACTTCCTGTCCCAAATAATCTTCGGCAGTCTTCTTCATTTTCTGCAGAATCATTGCCGAGATTTCCTGTGGAGTATAAAGACGTCCGTCGATATCTACACGAGGAGTATTGTTGTCGCCGCGTACTACTTTATAAGGTACACGTGAAATTTCTTTCTGAACCTGATCATAAGTTTCACCCATGAAACGCTTGATAGAATATACTGTGCGCTGTGGGTTGGTGATAGCCTGACGCTTAGCAGGATCACCTACCTTACGTTCGCCACCGTCTACGAAACCTACTACAGAAGGAGTAGTACGCTTACCTTCGCTGTTAGCTATTACTACCGGTTCGTTACCTTCAAATACTGCTACACATGAGTTTGTAGTTCCTAAGTCAATACCAATAATCTTTCCCATAATTGTATCTTTTTTTATTTTTTATTTTTTATTTTCGAATTTGTTATTTATAATCTTTGTAACACCGAAGCGTTACGCCTGATATTAAACAAACCGTGTGCCACAATAAAAATGGCCGTGCCGAAATCTTTTGATGTTTTATTGTACTGACATTTTGTCTTAAAGTGCTGACAAACGTTTCTTGTTTCCCGTAAAAAGCCGTCAGTATTGTCGCGTTTGTGTTTCTTGTGTATCGTTCGCTCTGTTATATTAGGTTTCGTGTGTATTGGCTATTCCGATATTATCCGTACCTTTGAGCTATATATAATGTGTAGACTATAGAAGAATGAGATTTTATATACTGACAGTCATATTCTCGCTGTTGTCGTTGGCTACGGTCTGTGCTCAGCGGCAGACGGTTACTGGTAAGCTGTTCACTGTAGAAGAGCAGGCCGATGATGCTTTGCCGTATGCCGAGGTTACTGTTCTGTCATTGCCCGACTCTGCTTTGGTGTGTGGCACGGTGACTAAAACCGATGGCTCTTTCAGGCTTAACTATACGCGTAAGCCACATACATCGTATCTGCTTCGCGCTTCATTCTTGGGATATGAGCCTTTTACGGCACTGCTCAATACTAAGAAAGATAGCATCAACTTGGGACGTATCTGCCTAAAGGCCGAGGCTTTAAAGCTTGACGGAGTGGTGGTGAAGGCTGATATGCGCCCGGTAGTGCAGAGAAAAGACTCTACAATATATAATGTAGCTGCATATAGAGTGCCACAAGACGAGTATCTGGAGGCATTGATAAAACGCATTCCTGGACTAGATTACGATCCTGAAACTCAGATTATAAAGTATAACGGTCATGTCATAAACAGCATTTTGATAAACGGTAGAGACCTTTTCGGGGGCGATAAGAAACTGGCTCTTACAAATCTGCCAATTGGAATAATCCGTAGGGTGAAAGTGTACGATAGACGTACCGAAGCCGAGCGAGCAACCGGAATGCGTCGTGGCAATAAGAAAAATTATGTGCTCGATGTAGAGACAAAGTCGGATATGAATGGCATGCTTGTGGGTGAGGCTGGGGTAGGAGCTGGTACTGCCAGTAAAAAAGACTTGAGCTTGAGATTGATGCGCTTTGAACAGCAAGGCAGCAATGTGGCGGTTATAGGCAGAAGTACCAACCGTTATATCGATTCTGATTATCCGGGAAATATTCATCGTGATTTGACAGCGGCGATTTCACAATCTGCCGGTGAGAAGTTTGATTGGTCGGTTACCGGAAATTATTCGTATAACCATGCGGGGAACTTGTCGACTTCACGAACTGAATTGTATCAAACAAGTGGCAATCGCTACAGTATTTCCGAAAATGAAAATAAATCGAAGGGTAAGACCATAGGCGGTAGCGCACAGTTTACGTGGCGTCCGGATTCTAAAACTTCAGTAACATTTAATGTTTATGGCAATACTTCCGATTCTGAGAATGAGGGGGGCAACCGTTCCGCTTCGTTCAATATGATGCCTACTGTGGATATAACGAATCCGTTTGCCGATTTTGATCGCCTCTCATCGGATAGCAAGATTAACTATGGCGAAAATAAGCAGTTTGGTAAGCGAAAAGATAATTCGCTCAATGTTATGGGAAACGTAGTCCGTACGTTGACCGAGCGTGGTGATAATATAAGCCTTACACTTTCGGCGATGCATAATACCGCTAAGGCTGATAATTACACAGATGCTTCTACCTATTATTATCGATTGAAAAATAGCATGGGGGTCGATTCTACCGATTACAGGAAACAATATATAAACTCGCCCACTTCTACGCTGAATTACAGTGCACAGTTGGCGTATACCTTCTTTATAACACCGAAAAACCAGTTGCAGCTGGGCTATAGCATTTCTAAGACTCGTGAAAAACAAGACGGTAACACGTATGATTTGTCGTCTTTCTCTTCATCGGATGCTCCCATCGGCTTCCTGCCACAGGGGTACGAGCAACATGAGATTGATAGTTTATACAGTCGCAACCGCAGTGGGCGTTTGCAGCATACGGTGACAGTTGGGTACGATTATAACGGCTCTAATACAAATTTGTCGGTACGTATGGATATGTCGCCCGATCGTCGTTCTATCCAAAGCCGTACTGGTAGTCATATGGCGGATACTACAGCCGTGCAGACTTCATGGATGCCATCGGTGTCGTTCAGCTATACTCCGGATAATTTCTATCTGCAACTGATGTATTCTGGATACACTCAGCAACCCGATTTGAGTAGTCTTGTAGCTGCTACCGACTATAGTTCGCCGCTTAACATTATACATAGTAATCCCAACCTGAAGACATCGTATTCGCACTCGTTGAATTTTACGTTCAATTCCATGGAGAAAGGAATTACTGCCAATGCCTCTTTCAGGCAGACTTTTAACTCGATATCGCAGGCTGTGTTTTACAATACCGAAACTGGAGGAAGCGAAACTTATCCGATGAACGTCAACGGTGATTGGGGTGTGAATGGAAACGCCAGCTACGAAAGGCGCTTCGGACAGTTCCGTACGTATGTATCCGGAGGCGGCTCGTTGGATAATAATGTTTCGCTTACTGCCAACGGCACTATGAAAGACGGTACTGAGAAGACTAATACCCGTTCGCTTGCGTTCAATAGCAGTCTGCGAACTAGTTATATGCCGCAGTGGGGAGAAATCTTACTTGGTGCATTCTGGACGTTTCAGAGTTCTGATAACTCGCTGCAGAACATCAAGAGCTACAACCGTATTTATCGTGTGAATGCCGAAACCAACTTGAAACTTCCGTTGGGCTTTGGTTTTAAGTCGGATGCGTTGTATGTATTGCGTAGCGGTACCGGTATCAGTAGCGAGAATCGTAATGAGGTGGTGTGGAATATGAGTTTGTCGTACAAGTTTCTTAAGCAGAAAAAGGCTCGCGTAGAGGTAGAGTGGGTTGATATATTAAACCAATGTAAGGATTACTACGGTTCTGCTTCTTCTACAGGATTCTATGAGAATTATCGCCGTAAGGTAGGAAGCTACGTCATGTTTTCGTTTTCTTATAGAATATAAGCATGAAAAAAGCCGTCATCGGAGTCTCCGTATGGCGGCTGGCTATAGTAGTGCTGCACTCCTTATTATATATTATATAGAGCGAGTAGCCTGAAAAAATGCTTCCCAGTTGGCTTCGAAATCATTCATCGATGAGAATAACAAGTTTGCACCTTCCGAGGTGAGAGCTTCGTCGGGTAGAGGACCAGTGTTTAGTGCTACTGTAAAGATGCCTGCTGCTACACCTGCTCGTACACCAAGCGGGGCGTTTTCTACTACTATGGCTTCATTAGGTTTGATGCCAGCCTTTTGTAGTCCCATTAAGTAAGGCTCTGGATTTGGCTTACCATACTTTACATCGAAGGCTGTAACCATCAGCTCCGCCTTGAAGATATCAGGGAAATTATGGTTCAGTCTGTCTAATAGCGACAACTGTCCCGAGCCGGTTACTACCACCGGAGTCAGTCCGTCGGCCTTTACACGTTTCAGCAACTCATAAGCCCCTGGCATACGTTCTGCGGTAGGCAGCGAGTTAAAAATATCACTCTTAGTTTGATAAATCATCTTCACCTCCTCATCGGTAGCCTCGTGATTTCTTTGTCGTTGGCTTACTATATTGATAGTAGAAGCACCCGTACGGCCCTCGTGCATGTAGGCCTCTTCGCGGCTCAAGTGCATGCCATACTGTTTCATTGCCTCGTGCCATGCAGTAGCATGATTCTTCATAGAGTCGAATAGAACTCCATCCATATCAAACAGTACCGCCTTCAGGTTAAGTTTGTCGTGTTGGTTCTTTTGCAGATAATTCTGAATTGCCTCTTTGAACATTGTTATGTGTAGTGTAATTTAAAAATAAGCGCAGAAACACCATCGCCCACATACTGGACTACGTGTGTTTCTGCGCTATATATTTTAGTCTAAAAGATTATTTCTTCAGTCTTTCCTGAATAGCTTTAGAAGCTTCTTCGTATCCAGGCTTGTTGAGCAGAGCAAACATGTTCTTCTTGTATGCTTCAACTCCCGGCTGGTTGAACGGATTTACTTCGAGCAAGTATCCGCTAATACCACAAGCTTTTTCGAAGAAGTAGATAAGCTGACCCAAGTAGAATTCGTTCAACTTAGGTACGCTTACGCGCATGTTAGGTACACCGCCGTCTACGTGAGCCAACTGAGTACCCAGTTCTGCCATCTTGTTAACCTCGTCTACACGTTTGCCTGCCAAGAAGTTCAAACCGTCTAAGTTTTCTTCGTCGGTAGGAACACGCAGTTCGTGGTTAGGAGTTTCTACAGAGATAACTGTTTCGTAGATAGTACGTTCGCCTTCCTGAATCCACTGACCCATAGAGTGAAGGTCGGTAGAGAAGTCTACAGAGCTAGGATAAATACCCTTACCATCTTTACCTTCTGATTCACCGAACAACTGCTTCCACCATTCCATGAAGTAGTGCAGTTTAGGCTGGAAGTTTACCAAGATTTCAATCTTCTTGCCGTTTCTGTACAGTTCGTTTCTTACGGCTGCATACATAGCTGCCGGGTTTTCAGTGATTTCTGTTGCTGCGCAAGCAGTTTCCATTGTACGTGCACCTTCTACAAGCTGGTCAATGTCTACACCAGCTACTGCTATCGGAAGCAAACCTACCGGGGTAAGAACAGAGAAACGTCCGCCTACGTTATCAGGAATGATGAACGATTTGTAACCTTCCTTATCAGCGGTTACACGTGCAGCACCCTTCTTGGCATCGGTTACAGCTACAATCACCTTGCGAGCCATTTCTTTACCTCTCTGGCGTTCGCACTGCTCTCTCAGCAAACGGAATGCAAGAGCAGTTTCGGTAGTAGTACCCGATTTAGATATATTGATAACACCAAACTTTTTGTCCTTTAAGAAGTCAGTCAGTTCGTACAGATAATCTTCGCTGATGTTGTGACCTGCAAAGATAATCACCGGCTGTCCGGCTTTCTTTTCCTTCAGCCATAAGAAGCTGTCCGACATAGCTTCGATAACGGCGCGTGCACCAAGGTAGCTGCCACCGATACCTGCTACAACAACTACTTCGCAGTTCTCTCTAAGAGTCTGAGCTGTAGCCTTCAGATCTTTTATATGTTCTTTAGTAATAGAAGAGGGCAAGTGCAGCCATCCCAAGAAATCGTTGCCAAGTCCTGTTCCTTTTTCAAGAGTTTCCATGCACTCGTTGACTTTCTGTGCATAAGAAGCTAACACGTCTTTAGAGATAAACTCCAGAGACTTTTCGATGTTAAGTTTGATATTCTCCATATTATTAATAATTATCTGAAAGAATCCGTCAGTAATTTAATCTCAATCATCGGCGATATACGTTCATACAGAATATTGTATACCGCATCGACGATAGGCATATTAACATGCAGATGCTTATTCAGTTCTTTAATACATTTAGTTCCGTAATATCCTTCGGCTATCATCTCCATCTCTATCTGTGCGCTTTTTACAGAGTATCCTTTGCCAATCATGGTTCCGAACACACGGTTACGGCTAAAGTTAGAGTACGATGTCACTAGCAAGTCGCCCAGATAAGCCGAGTCGTTGGTGCATCTGTTAAGCGGATGTACGGTGTCAAGGAATCGGTTCATCTCTTGCAGGGCATTAGATACCAGTACTGCCTGGAAGTTGTCGCCATACTTTAGTCCGCTGCATATTCCGGCAGCTATGGCATACACATTTTTCAGTACCGATGCATATTCTATACCAGCAACGTCGGTGTTTACCGAAGTCTTGATAAAATGATTCGACAGCAAACGGGCAAAGATACGAGCCTTATCGATGTCCTTGCATCCTATAGTAAGATACGATAGGCGTTCCAGCGCCACTTCTTCTGCATGGCACGGACCAGCCAGAACAGCGATGTTCTCTTCGGGCACCCCATACATTTTATTGAAGTAGTCCGAAACAATCAAGTTTTCGTCGGGCACAATACCTTTGATTGCCGTGATGATGAACTTATCCTTAAGTTTTGTTTTCAGCTTTTTGAGGTGAGCTTTCAGGTACGGCGATGGAGTGACGAATATCAACGTATCCGACTCTTTCACCACCTTATTTATATCCGACGAGAAATTGATACGCTTCAAGTCAAAGCGCACGCTCGTCAGGTAAGCCGGGTTATGGCCTAGACGCTTGAATTCTTCAATTCTGTCGTCTCGGCGCATATACCAGTTTATCGATTCCGCTTGGTTCAGCACTATCTTAGCGATAGCTGTTGCCCAGCTTCCTCCCCCCATTATTGCTATTTTTCCGGGTAGTTTCATTTTAGCCTATCTTTTCAATCCAGCCAGCTACTTCGTCTACGGTTGGGTTTTTCAGCTCTAATTTATATTTTTTATTGATGCCGCAAATGTCCATGTGCAACTTCTGCGGATTTACTTCTTTCATATCTGCCACCATGTTGTAGCCTGCTTTCTGCAGCACAGCTACCCATTCTTCGGGTACACCTAATTCCATGAATTTAGCCGGAGCATCCTTTGGGATAACCTTTTCAGGACGCATCTGCGGGAAGAACAATACTTCCTGAATAGTACTCTGTCCTGTCATCAGCATAACCAGACGGTCCATACCGATACCCATACCAGATGTAGGAGGCATACCATATTCCAAAGCGCGAACAAAGTCCTTATCGATAATCATAGCTTCATCGTCGCCCTTTTCGCTCAGACGCATCTGCTCTTCAAATCGTTCAAGCTGGTCAATCGGGTCGTTAAGCTCAGAGTAAGCGTTACAAAGTTCCTTACCGTTAACCATCAACTCAAAACGTTCTGTCAGGTTAGGGTTGTTACGATGACGCTTGGTAAGCGGAGACATCTCGATAGGATAGTCGGTGATGAATGTAGGCTGAATATAAGTACATTCGCAGAATTCACCGAAGATTTCGTCAATCAGCTTACCCTTACCCATGGTATCATCAATCTCCATGTTCAGCTTTTTGCAAACCTCACGAATCTGTTCTTCGTTCATGTCTGTCAAGTCGTAGCCAGTGTGTTCTTTAATAGAATCAAGCATGGTTACACGCTTAAACGGAGCTTTGAAGTTGATAATATTGTCGCCTACTTTCACTTCTGTAGTGCCGTTTACGTCAAGACAAATCTTTTCAATCATGTTTTCAGTAAACTTCATCATCCAGTTGTAGTCTTTGTAGGCAACGTATATTTCCATACAAGTAAATTCTGGGTTGTGAGTGCGGTCCATACCTTCGTTACGGAAGTTTTTGCCAATTTCGTATACGCCCTCAAAACCACCTACGATAAGGCGTTTCAGGTACAACTCGCTGGCAATACGCATATACAAAGGAATGTCGAGTGCATTATGATGAGTAATAAACGGACGCGCAGCTGCTCCACCGGCAATAGCCTGCAGGATAGGAGTTTCAACTTCAATATAACCCTTTGAGTTGAAATACTCGCGCATCGAATTATATACCTTGTTACGTTTCAAGAAAATATCTTTTACGCCATCGTTCACTACCAAGTCTACATAGCGTTGGCGGTAGCGCAGTTCAGGATCTTCGAACTTATCGTAAGCTACACCATCTTTATATTTAACGATAGGAAGCGGGCGGATTGACTTAGACAGTACAGTCAGCTTCTTAGCGTGGATAGACACCTCGCCAGTCTGAGTGCGGAATACAAATCCTTCAATGCCGATAAAGTCGCCCAAGTCGAGCAGACGTTTAAATACTACATTATATAAGTCTTTGTTTTCATCCGGGCAAATATCGTCGCGGGTGATATATACTTGGATACGTCCTTTTGAGTCTTGTAGCTCAACGAAAGAAGCTTTACCCATTACGCGGCGTGACATGATACGTCCTGCTACCGATACCTGACGCGGCTCTTCGTCGTCTTTAAATTCAGCTTTTATATCGGTTGAAAAAGCATTGGTTACATACTCGGCTGCAGGGTACGGGTCGATGCCCATCGCTCTCATTTCATTCAGACTGTTGCGTCTGATTATTTCCTGTTCACTTAGTTCTAATACGTTCATTGTAGAAACATTAACTCATTTTCGTGGCAAAAGTAACAAAGTTTTTGCAATTAACGCCTATGTTATATTATTTAATTACCTTAGTGCCATTAAAAAACGGACTTTATGAACGTAGTTGTTTTACAAACTGATATTTGTTGGGCGGACATCGAGGCTAATCTTGCCAAACTCGACTCTATGGTAGACGATGCTCCAGCCGAAGCGGAGCTGATAGTGCTGCCCGAAATGTTTTCTACCGGATTCTGTATGGATGCCGAGCGTGTTGCTTTGCCAAATGGGGGAGAAGTGCTTAGCTGGATGCAGCGTAAAGCCATAACCCGAAGCTGTGCCATTACAGGTACTGTGGCAGTATCCGATGCGAGCCGCTATTACAATCGCATGTACTTTGTATTCCCCGATGGCACTTATCGCACTTACGATAAGCGTCACCTTTTCACCTTTGGAGGCGAAGATAAAGTCTACACTTGCGGCACAGAGCGGGTGGTAGTAGAATATAAGGAGTTTCGCTTCCTGCTTCAGGTGTGCTATGACCTTCGATTCCCTGTATGGTCAAGATGTCAGGGCGATTACGATGCCATTATCTACGTAGCCAATTGGCCCGGTGGTCGTCGCGATGTATGGGATACCTTGCTTAAAGCCCGTGCCTTGGAAAATCAGTGCTACGTAATAGGCTCTAACCGTGTAGGCAATGACGATACAGGCGTTTACGATGGCGGCAGCATCATTATCGGTCCTTACGGAAAGACCATAGCCCGATGCGAAGACGATGTGGAAGGCATGGCAGTAGGTAAGATAGTGCGAGCCGTACAAGATAATTTTCGTCTACGCTTTCCGGCCTTGGCCGATGCCGATAAATTTGATGTTATTGTATAATAATATAATGAGTAAGTTCTGAATGTATATGCAACGGCCTTTTGGAATGCCGATTATAGCTGTTTTTCGGTAATTGAATGAAATGCTAAAATACGATGCTTTATATTTAGCATTTTTGTTTGTGTAGAATAGATTTTGTGAATTTGTTGGGCTTTCTACTTACAAATTGCTATTGTTTGAATTCTTATCAGACTGAAATTGAACGGCATTATTATTATTTCAAATCGCAAATTATTTTGAGTTGTTTTATCTTTGTTTCAGAATCTTATTATCTTTGCAACATTAGAAATTTAAAAAACTAACAAAAAAATAAAATACTATGAGCAAGTCTAAAGACGAATTATTGCAGATTCTTAGTCATTTTGATCTAGCAGAAAAAGTTGTTAACGCTGAACCTTTCGGAAACGGACATATCAACGATACATTGAAAGTTACAACAGATAAAGGTGAAATAAAATACGTTTTGCAGCGCATCAACCACCATATCTTTACAAATGTAGAAATGTTGCAGCATAACTTGGCTACCGTTACACAGCATATTCGTGAGAAACTGGAGGCTAAAGGAGAAACTGATATCGACCGTAAGGTATTGACTTTCTTGCCGGCTGATAATGGCAAGACTTATTATTTCGATGGCGATAGCTATTGGCGTGTTAGCTTGTTCATCCCAGACAGCAAGAGCTACGAAGAAGTTACTCCGGAGTTGTCGTACGAAGCTGGTAAGGCATTCGGCGATTTCCAGCACATGTTGTCGGATATTCCTGAAGGTACATTGGGCGAAACTATCCCTAACTTCCACAATATGGAGTTCCGTTTGGAACAGTTCCACGATGCAGTGAAGGCTAACGCAGCTGGCAGACTGGATGAAGTTAAGGATTTGGTAGGCGAAATTGAAAAACGTGCCGATGCATTCTGCGTTCAGGAACGTCTGTACCGCGAAGGAAAGTTGAAAAAACACATTAACCACTGCGATACTAAGGTAAACAATATGTTGTTCGATGGTAAGAACGGTAAGGTTCTTTGCGTTATCGACCTTGATACAGTAATGCCTGGATTCGTATTGTCGGATATAGGCGACTTTATCCGTACCGCTGCAAACACAGGTGCTGAAGACGATAAGAACCTCGACAATGTAGGTGTAAACATGGAAATCTTCAAGGCTTACACACGCGGCTATATGGAAAAGGCTAAGAATTTCTTGACTCCGCTTGAAACAAGCTTGTTGCCTTACGGCGGTCGTTTGCTTACTTACATGCAGACTGTACGTTTCTTGACCGACTATATCAACGGTGATACTTATTATAAGATTGCTTATCCAGAACACAACTTGGTTCGTACTAAAGCTCAGTTCAAGCTTCTGCAGAGCCTCGAAGCACATGCAGACGAAATGGATGGCTTCATGAAAGAATGGTTATAATAGGATAAAATCATAATAGACATAAAATCCGGGCATCTGTCTTTGCGAGATAATCGTATAGATAGGTGCCCGGATTTTTTATATGGAAAAGTAACCTATGAAAGTGTTTATAGGTGTGACTAAATAATGTTACCTTTGTCTTGTAAACATTATGATAAATCATAGTACGGTGTGTTTTGCCCATGCATGCCGTGCTTAAACTTTGCAATATGATAACCCGATGCTATCTTGAGATAACGAATGTATGTAACCTTAGCTGTGTGTTTTGTCCCAAGACCACACGTGCTAAGCACACTATGACACTCGAAGAATTTGATATATTGACCACCCGACTAGCGGGTAAGGTCAAGTTTCTTTATTTACACCTAATGGGCGAACCCTTCATTCATCCGTTGCTTCCGCAGTTTCTTTTGATGGCACGTGAGAAAGGTTTTATCCCTGTGCTTACCACTAACGGTACTCTACTTGCTAAGCGCACCCACGATATGCTTGATGCCCTGCCATACAAACTTCAAGTCTCACTGCACTCTCATGAAGGAAACGGAAAGGAAAGCCCAGAACAATACATAGGCGAAGTGATGGCGTTTGCCAAGGAAGCTGCACGCCGTGGATGTATCGTTGTGTTGCGTCTTTGGAACGAAGGCGGTCACAACTGTATGAATGAATCAATTCTCAATTTGATAGCTGCTCATCAACCTAGTCCGTGGGTGGAGAGAAGCAACGGCTGGAAGCTCGCTGAAAATCTCTTTATAGAAACCGACGATATGTTTGAGTGGCCCGATCTTCAGCACGACACGTATGCCGAAGACGAAGTGTTCTGCTATGCCTTGCGTAATCAGATAGGCGTATTGACCGACGGGACTGTGGTGCCGTGCTGTCTGGATCATGATGGCGACTTGCGTTTAGGCAATCTGTTTGAACAAAGTTTGGAACAAATTCTCGCGTCGCCGCGTGCCGTTGCCATTTACGATGGTTTTACTGCCCATACCGCCGTAGAACCCTTGTGCCAACGTTGCGGATATTCCGCTATTTCCAAACAATTCAGAAAATGAAAGCATCCTGAAGATAGTCGCTGAATCAATGCGTGTGGCTTGTGGGTAATTCTAAGATTTGAACTAGCGTAAGCTTGGTGTACAGTAGGATTTATAAACACTAAAAACATACTTAAAAACACGGAAAAATCATTGCGATGAATCAATCAACTCATCGCAATGATTCACTTGTCCATTCGCATATTGCAGTGCTGCAATTCGCATTATTTTTTCAGTGACTCGCATTGTTTTTTACCCCATCCAGAATGGCTTCTGAGGCCGATTTATGAAAGCTAAATACCGTTGGCTTTAAGTTGATGAGGCTTTTATGTTTTGTTGATGCAGGTAAATGAATTATACATATGTAAAAAAAGAGGTGATAGCTTTGTGTTTTTGGTTGACTCTGTTAATACAAAAAAATCCCCGGCACAAGGAGAGAGATTTTATTCTCCCTCCCGTGTCGGGGATTCTGTTATGAGAAGTTATCAGTTTAATTTCTGAATTTCAAACCTTCGCCTGCACGTTCTACGATAATGGGTTTCGTGCGGTCTACTTCCTGACTAAGGAGTTTTTTCGATAAGTCATTAAGCAAGTACCGCTGGATGGCACGTTTTACAGGACGTGCACCGAATTCCGGATCGTAGCCGGCGGTAGCGAGGAAGTCTACGGCTTCGTCGGTCATCTGAAGCGTTACACCGTTGTCGGACAACATCTTCTTGATGCCGTTTATCTGCAAGCGAACAATCTGTTCTATCTGGCTCTTGTTGAGCGGCTGGAACATGATGGTTTCGTCTATACGGTTCAAGAACTCCGGACGGATGGTCTTCTTCAGCATGTTCATTACCTCTTTCTTCGTTTCTTCTACTATCTCGTCATGATTCTTGTCATTAATCTTTTCGAACTGACTCTGGATATATGCGCTACCCAAGTTAGAAGTCATGATGATGATGGTATTCTTGAAGTTTACCGTACGACCCTTGTTATCGGTCAGTCGTCCATCGTCGAGTACCTGCAAGAGGATGTTGAACACATCGGGGTGTGCTTTCTCTATCTCATCGAACAGTACTACTGAGTATGGTTTACGACGTACGGCTTCGGTAAGTTGTCCGCCTTCGTCATAGCCAACGTATCCCGGAGGCGCTCCGATAAGACGTGACACGGTATGCTTCTCTTGGTATTCACTCATATCGATACGAGTCATCAATGATTCGTCATCGAACAAGTATTCTGCCAATGCCTTGGCAAGCTCTGTCTTACCTACACCAGTAGTACCGAGGAAGATGAACGAACCGATAGGACGTTTCGGGTCTTGCAGTCCCGCACGACTACGACGTACCGCATCGGCTACGGCTTCTATCGCTTCATCCTGACCTATCACACGTTTGTGCAACTCATCTTCCAGATGAAGCAACTTTTCGCGTTCGCTCTGCAGCATCTTGCTTACCGGTATACCTGTCCAGCGTGATACTACATCGGCAATGTCTTCGGCGGTAACCTCTTCCTTAATCATCGCATTGTCGCCCTGTTTCTTCTTAAGGTCGTCTTGTATGCTCTTGATTTCGGCTTCCAGAGCCTGCAACTTACCGTAACGAATCTCGGCTACACGTCCGTAGTTGCCTTCGCGTTCTGCACGGTCGGCTTCGAACTTCAGTTGCTCTATTTCTTTCTTGTTTTCCTGAATCTTATTTACCAATGCCTTTTCGCTTTGCCATTTAGCCTTGTAAGATGCATCCTGCTCCTTCAAGTCGGCTATCTCTTTGTTGAGTTGTGCCAACTTTGCTTCGTCTTTCTCGCGCTTAATAGCTTCGCGTTCTATCTCAAGCTGTTTAAGCTTACGTTCTATTTCATCCATCTCTTCTGGCAGTGAGTCGCGCTCCATACGCAACTTGGCTGCAGCCTCATCCATCAAGTCAATAGCTTTATCAGGCAAGTAACGGTCGGTGATGTAACGGTTGCTCAATTCTACCGCAGCGATGATGGCCTCGTCTTTGATACGCACCTGATGGTGGTTCTCGTAACGCTCCTTCAGTCCTCGCAAGATAGAGATAGAGCTTGCCGTATCAGGCTCGTCTACCATTACTGTCTGGAATCGACGTTCCAAAGCCTTATCCTTTTCGAAATACTTCTGATACTCATCGAGTGTAGTAGCACCGATGCTTCTCAGTTCGCCACGAGCCAATGCCGGTTTCAAGATGTTGGCGGCATCCATAGCGCCTTCGCCTTTACCTGCACCCACAAGTGTATGAATCTCATCAATGAAAAGGATAATGTTACCATCCGACTTGGTAACTTCGTTGATGACTGATTTCAAACGTTCCTCAAACTCGCCTTTATACTTGGCACCAGCTACAAGCGCACCCATGTCGAGCGAATAAAGTTGTTTGTTCTTCAAGTTCTCTGGAACATCGCCACGCAATATACGTTGTGCCAATCCTTCTACGATAGCGGTTTTACCGGTACCCGGTTCACCTATCAGGATAGGGTTGTTCTTGGTACGACGACTCAATATCTGCAATACACGGCGTATCTCTTCATCACGACCAATTACCGGGTCGAGCTTACCGTTGCGGGCAGCGTCTATCAAGTTCACTGCATATTTGTTAAGACTCTGATAAGTATCTTCGCTTGATTGTGAAGTTACGTTTTGTCCTTGTCTAAGTTCGCTGATGGCTGCACGGAGTTCCTTGTCGGTCATTCCGGCATCTTTCAGAATGGTAGCTACAGTACTCTTCACGTTAAGCAGAGCCAACAGAATAGCTTCAAGTGAAACATACTCGTCGCCCAACCCTTTGGAGTATTCTACAGCTTTTTGCAATACCTCGTTAGTGTCGCGGCTCAGGTAGGGTTCGCCTCCCGAAACCTTAGGCAAAGAGGCAATCTGACGGTCGAGCACAGTTTCTATTTGCTGTCCGTTTACGCCAAGCTTTTGGAAAACGAAGTTCGTAACGTTTTCGCCCACTTTCAGCACACCGGCAAGCAAATGCTCAGGCTCGATAGCTTGCTGTCCGCGGCTCTGAACCAAGTTCACCGCTTCTTGCACTGCCTCTTGCGATTTGATTGTAAAGTTGTTAAAGTTCATATAATAGTCTCCTTCCTGTTTTTGTGTGAATTCTTAATTTATAAATGCAAAGCGAAAAACAACCGTCGGGCATCAGACTTCTGCTTTTCGGGGGCCCGAACTTGCTTCCGTCCGTGCCTTTCGGTTGTCTATCGAATTGCACTTTCAATTAATCAAATGGGATGCCACTGCCTTTTTGTAAACATTATATGACTAAAAGTCAGATTGTTATATCTAAAAGTGGTAATTTTGACATTATTATGCTCAAAATGTCAGAAAAGCTAAAAAGCCTACGCTTATTTTCAGCCGATTCGATAATAATGTTATATTTGCATTGATATTCATTTATAAAAATGCACTCTTGAAATTATGATGGAACAAAAAATACCGTTCGCTCCTAATGTGATGTTGATAGACGCTTCTTATCTTGACAGGGTAGGAGTAGATATGATAAATCATTTCGCCCCGTTGGTGAATAGAGAATTGCCTAAGGCCGATTTACCTATATTATTGGAATGCCTGGCTCTGGATGCCGGTATTCAGGTAGCGGATAATAAGATTCAAGTGATTTTCTTATACGATAAGGCTCAAGGAGGACAACTGCGTTTTTGCGCTCCGTCGGCTTTAGAGAAAGAACTTCACGAGGTGGCTTTTAAGAGTCAGTTGGGCGAGTTCTCGCTTTACGCATTCCAGCCGTCGGATATGGCTACTTGCGAAGAATTGTTCATTGAGTCTATGCAGTTGGCAGGCGAGTCTAAAGACGTGAAACGCCTTATGCTGGTAGCCGATGAAGATAAATACGGTGATAAACTCAATGACTATATTAAAGAGATAAAGGGTAAAGACAGCGTTACCGTATTTGGTATGAATCCGCCTCAAAGCGAAGTAGCCTATCGCTTTGAGATGATAGGATTCGGAATATTGCAAGCCTTAGGCATTCGCGCCGACGAACTTTAGTCGTCGACAGCGATGCGTTTGGCACGTGCCCGGTCGGGCTTTCCTGTTTCGGTAAGTGGTAACGATCGGGTAGTGATAATGCGTTTGGGTCGCCAGTAAGGAGGCAGAGTTGCCATTGCATTTTCTATTATGGAATGCACATCGTCATGATTTTCGGGGTGTAGTTCTATAATCATCACGATACATTCTCCGAACTTGGCATCGGGAGCCGAAGTGATTATGAACGGATAGGGTAGAACGGGGCGCAGTGTCTCTTCTACTTTCTCTATCTGTACCTTTACTCCCCCAGTATTGATAATATTGTCTTTTCTGCCAAGTATGCGGAATTGATGCGTAGCGTTAAACTCTACCAAGTCATTTGTTTGCAGAGGTTCAGCGTTTAGCTGCGGTGCGTCTATCAGCAACGCCCCTTCTTGCGATGCGCTTACGGTGATACCTTCAAGCGGAGTGTACCATTCTGACGCTTCCTTGCCGTTCAGTCTGCGGAGGGCGATGTGCGATAATGTTTCGGTCATACCGTAGGTGCTCCATACTTTGTTGGGGAAGTCACATAATTCTTTGCTTAATGCCTCATCTACCGGACCTCCTCCGATGATGAGTTGCTTTATGCCCATCAGCTTTTCTTTTTCTTCTGTATTCTGCATAGAATTGTATGCCTGCATTGGTATCAAAGCTGCAAATGCCGGAGCTTCTTTTACCTTACTCATAGGGTGTCCGCATGGTTCTACCACTATCAGGTTGAGGCCTGCTACTAAAGCCCTTACCACTACCATTTTTCCTGCTATATAGCGTAGCGGCATACATAGCAGTGCCGTATCGTTGCGGTATAGGTCGAGGAACGAAACTGTCATTACGGCACTGTTCATCATGCGTTGTTTCTCTACCTGCATTTCTTTGGGTGCGCCGGTAGAGCCTGAAGAGTATACGGTAATAGTATCTTTTCCGTTGAACCATTCGCTAAGGAAATCAGACAAGTCGGCCATGAAGCTGTCTTTTCCGTATCGCTCTCTCATCGCTGTTTGCAGTGCGCTAGGCAATTCGTCGGATGCGGTGGCATCGTCGGCGGTATATGTACGTCCTTCTATGGTGATGGTCTGCTCTGCTATGTCGGTTATGAATCTACTCATCGTAATGTATTAAAATCGGGTTCTTGTTCTTTGGGGTTAAACCACAGGCGGTCGCCTTCTATATGAAGCGGATAGACGATATTGTCGGTAAACAACATGCCGGTTCCTAATCCCTGCGGCATTGTAAGCGGTAGTGTGGCACACCATTGCGCTATTGCATTAAGCCCTACATTCGACTCTAATGCCGAGGTTATCCAGTATCTTATGCTCCTTTCTTCTGCCAGACGAATCCATTCTTCGGCTCCGTTTATGCCTCCGTGCAGCGACGGCTTCAGTATGATGTACTGCGGACGTATTGTATTGAGCAATCTCTCTTTATCGGCGGTGCGGTTTACTCCTATCAGTTCTTCGTCTAAGGCGATGGGCAGCGGCGACGAAGCGCATAGTTGCCCCATGACTTCCCATTGTCCCGCACGTATCGGTTGTTCTATGGAGTGCAGGCTGTATTGGCTCAGACGTTTTAGCTTATCGAGCGCATCTTGCGGACTGAATGCTCCGTTGGCATCTACTCGCAACTCAATTTGCTGCGGAGTGAAATGCCGACGTATGTGCTCAAGCAATTGCATTTCGCTTTCAAAGTCGATAGCCCCAATCTTTAGCTTGATGCAGTGAAATCCAGCCTTCAACTTTTCTTCGATGCGCTGATACATCTCTTCAAACTTCCCCATCCATATAAGTCCGTTGATGGTGATGCCCTCTTCACCTCTTGCGAAAGAAGTATCCCAGAGACGAAGGCTTCCGGCACGTAGATGCGCCATAGCCGTTTCCAGTCCGAACAGCATAGACGGATAGTTTCTCAGTGCTTCGTAGTCTATCTGTCCACTCTTCTCTACGGCACGGCAGTGTGCAGCAAGCACCTCTTCGTACTGCGGAATATCGTCGCAACTCAGTTGGGGCAGCGGTGCGCATTCGCCTATGCCGAATTGTCCGTTTAGGGTATCTTCAAGGCGTATATACCACACCTTTCGGGTGAGATATACGCCTCGTGATGTACCTGCCGGCTGCTTGAAGTGCAGTGTCCGTGGTATTATTGAAATCTTTAAGCTCATCTTACGGCATCTTAGGGAATTTGCTCCAGTCGGGTTTACGTTTTTCAAGGAAAGCGTGTCCTCCTTCTTGTGCTTCTTCCGTCATATAATACAGCATTGTAGCGTCGCCTGCCAATTCTTGTATTCCGGCTTGTCCGTCAAGTTCAGCGTTCAGTCCGGCCTTTATCATACGCAGAGCCAACGGACTGTGTTGCATCATGGTTTCAGCCCATTCTACTACCTCGTCTTCCAACTTGTCAAACGGAACTACCTTGTTTACCAATCCCATTTCGAGGGCCTCTTGTGCCGAGTACTTACGGCAGAGGAACCAAATTTCGCGAGCTTTTTTCTGACCTACTATACGTGCCAGGTAAGACGAGCCGAATCCGGCATCGAAACTACCCACACGAGGGCCTGTCTGTCCGAAGATGGCGTTTTCTGAAGCGATGGTCAAATCGCACACCACGTGAAGTACGTGTCCGCCGCCGATGGCGTATCCGTTAACCATAGCGATGACGGGTTTGGGGATAGAGCGGATTTGTTTCTGCACATCGAGCACATTCAGGCGAGGCACTCCGTCGGTACCTACGTATCCACCGTGTCCTTTTACGTGCATGTCGCCACCCGAACAAAATGCTTTGTCGCCGGCTCCGGTAAGCACCACTACATTGATGTCTTGGCATTCGCGGCAATAATATAAGGCGTCGCTAATTTCTGAAGTAGTGGTAGGAGTGAACGCGTTGCGATAGCGCGGACGGTTTATCGTGATTTTGGCTATGCCATTATAGAAGTCGAAAAGAATATCTTGGTATTCTTTAATGGTTTTCCATTCTCTGGTCTTGATTTCTTCTGCCATGATATATATTCTTTATGATTGTTTTTACTGTTTGTTCTTTAGTGTGCGATAGTAATTCTTCAGAATCTCCACGTCGCTGTCTTTATCTGTAAACGCTTCCATCAGAATGGGGCGTGAGCCTATCGATGGGTCGGCAAAGCGGGGCATTGCGGCGTTAAGTTCCTCTTCGTTGTGTACGGCGTGATATTCGAAACCTCTATCCTCTGCCCAAGCCTTGGCCGAAGCTTGATGCGTAGCAGTTATGTATCGTGCCGCATTGTCGCTCATCTCCAGTCCGGGCAAGGCGTGGAATATCTCTCCGCCGCCATTGTTCAGCATCAATATACGTATGTTGCTTCCGTAGTTATGGTTCCACAGCGCATTCATATCGTAGAAGAAGCTCAGGTCGCCTATAAGGATAAAGTTCAGCTTGCTTGATGTTGCCGCATAGCCTAAGGCGGTAGAGAGCGAGCCTTCTATGCCGTTGGTGCCTCTGTTGGATAACACTTCTACATCGTTAGGGAGATTGAAAAACTGTGCGTAGCGTACAGTGGAACTGTTGGCCAGATGCAGTGCGCACGGAGAGGGGAGGGCTTTAAGCACTCCGCCTATGACACTCATTTCTGAATACTCAAATCCTGCTTGCGGCAATGATTTGGAACGTTTCTCCCATATCTGTGGATAGGTTGGCGTACGGTTTTCCATGCGTGGCGCTATCTTTTCGAGGAATTCGAAGGGGTCCATCTCTATGACTGTGGTTAGTGAGCCGAACAAGTCCGCCACTTCACCGTCGAGCGACACGTGCCAATGCTCTATTGGCTTATGCTTGCGCAGGAATAACTTTAAGCGTTTCGATATAACATGTCCGCCGTAGGTGATGAGCAGTTCGGGTTTCATCTTTTCTTGCTCTTCTGGAGTCATGGAGCACAGCAATGGGTCTATGTTGCGGATAGGCATTCCGGGTACGGTCTGATTGCCGATGCTTTCGGATAGCCACACAAAGTGCTTATACAGCTGCTTGGTGTATTGCTTATCGAACAAGTAAATCATATTCATCTGTCCTGCTACCATCATTCTTCGCTGATACTTGTTGAGTCGGTCTATGAGAGGCTGGTAGTCGCGGTCGTACACATTCAGCCCTTGGTATCGGGTGATGACTCTTACCTGCGGAAGTTGGTTTTCGGGCAACAAGAAGAAGGGTTCGCTAACGGGTACATTTATATGCACCGGACCCTTGCCGTGATGATTAAGCTCAAGCAGAGCCTCGTTTATCAGTCTGTTGCAGTACCACTCGTCTTCTTCAGAATGTATTTCGGGCAGGTTGACCGATTTCTTAGCCAATGTACCGAAAACTCCTGGTTGTGGCAGCGTTTGTCCATCCATCTGCCCTATCCATGCACCGGGGCGGTCGGCAGAGATAACAACCAACGGCACCTGCTGATAGAAAGCTTCCGCCACGGCAGGATGCAGATTCAGTAATGCCGTGCCCGATGTGCAGACCACCGCAGCCGGAGTAGCCGTGCTTAGCGATAGTCCGATGGCGAAAAATCCCGCGCTGCGTTCATCTGTCATTGGGTAGCATGTAAATTCGCTCATGTTGAGCAAGGTCTGCACTATGGGTATATCTCGGCTTCCGGGACACAGCACTATGCGCTTAATTCCGTGCTCACGGAGCAATACCACCAGTTGCAGTATATTCTTTTTGTCGGTATACATTGTTTTCAGCATAACGTCTATATAATAATGTATGTTCTATTCTTTGATTATTACAGAATGGTCTGCATGGTCTTCATCTTTTCGCACGTCTCTTCCCATTCCGATTCCGCTGTCGATGAGGCAAGGATTCCGCTTCCGGCAAACAAGGTAGCCGTGTGCTTGTCTATGCGCATACAGCGCAGGTTTACATACAGCTGAGTGTCGGAGGCAGGGTTTAATCTACCTATTATGCCGGAGTAATACTGTCGGTCGTATCCTTCTTCATTGCAGATAAACTGATACGTGTCGGCTTTAGGTATTCCGCATACGGCAGGGGTGGGATGGAGGTTTTTCAATACATCTCCTAAATGCGACGTGTCTTGCATCTTGAAGTGGAAGTCGGTCTTCAGGTGGACAAGCTGTCCGGCTCGTGCCGTGTATGGACCTTTTTCCGTGATGTTTTTGCCGAACTGTCGGATGGTAGTACGCAGATACTCGCTTACGTAAGCCTGCTCTTCACGGTTCTTATCGCTCCATTCCGTAGGAATCTGTTCATTCTCTATAGGCATAGTGCCTGCCAATGCCACAGTATGCCATTTGGTGTCTTGTCCGCTCAGTATGATTTCGGGCGTGCTGCCTATCCATGTTCCTGTTACGGGTGTGTGGCATAACGATATCATCATGCGCGGATAGGCGTTGCAGGCTTTTACGAATGTGCGTATGGGAGAGAACTCCTGAGGCAACGCATGTGTGGCGCTGCGCGAAAGTACCAGCTTGCTGTATGTCTTTTCGTTAAGCGGGGCGATAAAGCGATTGAACGCATCTGTATATTTCGATTTCCTTTCGGCTTCGTCGGTATTGTGTTCAAGGGGGAGATTGGCATCTTCTTCCATCGTCCATTCTTCGGAATGGCTCGCTTCGAATTGACTCAGGGCATTACAGATGTCTTTCCATCTTGTTGCTGTGTAATCAGAATGTATCAATACTACAGGATGCTTGGAGTCGGCAACGAAAGGTGCGAATACAAAACCCTCTTTACCGTTCAGTTCTTCAAGTCCGCGTAATGTTTCGGCTTCAGCCTCGTTTTGCAATACCAATATCGGCTCGTCGGTCCACGGCATTCTATATATGGCAAAGCAGAAATGGCTTTGGGTTAGTCGGTCTATCAGTTGGCAATAATTTATTTCGGGCAGTGTCATACGCGCTTTTTTACGATTAAGTTAGTTATTCTTGCAGTCGACACCAATTTACCGTCTTCGGTAGTTATGTCAACATTCCATACGTGCTGTGTTCGTCCTTTGTGAATCAGTGCGCCTGTGGCATACACCGTTTGTCCCACGGTAGCCATGCTCAGGTGGTTTGCACTTATCTGTATGCCTACCGGCATTTCTTCATCGGAGCATATTTTCAGCGAACCATATCCGGCTGTCGTTTCGGCCAGGGCCAAAGATGCCCCGCCGTTTAGTATGTCTTTAGGTTCGCAGGGTCTTGATGTCCTTTCGTCCACTGGCATAGAGGCTTTCACCAATCCGTCTTCTATGCTGATCATTTCAATGCCTATGTTTTGAGCCAGTGAAAGTGGCGTTTCAAGCGTTTTTATCAGGTCTGTTTGCATAATAATGTCTTGATAGTCTTGCAAATTTAAGCTTTTCCGTTCAATATAGTAAATCATTCGGTCATGAAAAGCTAAAAAACGGACGAAAAGTTTCGTTGTTTCCAAACTTATTGTACCTTTGCCACCGTTAATTATGGGGCATTAGCTCATCTGGCTAGAGCGCGACACTGGCAGTGTCGAGGTGGCGAGTTCGAGTCTCGCATGCTCCACATGATTTAAGTGATTTTAATTGGCGATTCTTAGTTTTAAGGGTCGCCTTTTTTTATGTCCATACGGATGTTTTTTCGTTTTCTTTTATTCAATTCTCTATACTTAGCTTAAGTATATAAAAACTTAACCTAAGAATATATAAACTTAGGCTAAGTATATATAAACTCAGGCTGAGTATAGAGTTTTTCTGTTAACAAGTTGCCTTTTTATTTGTGAGGTTTGAATTTTCTTCTTGTGTTGTTGCTATAAGTGATATGGCTAAATGAGTTTTCCTTTCATAACATACTGGGCGTTTTGTCGAAAAACCTTGGAATGAAACACTTAAAATGAAAATAGTAGTATTAATATAAGATTTACTGGTCTTTTTGTAATTGTATTGTTGCAAATGACGAGAAAAGTTGCTTCTTTTGTGATAACAGAACAGTTCAGCACAGTTTAACCTGAGGAAGACACAGAATAAAGTATATGAAAACCATTTTTAAAAAGAGAACAACGAAGGTAAAGCAGTTGGCCGATTTTATCAGTAATGATATATCGATGGGAAAATATAAGCCAGGCGACGGACTACCTTCAATAAACGACTTAGTCCGCGATTATAAAGTGTCGCGCGATACGGCATTTAAGGCATTGGCAGAATTGAAAGAGCGCGATTTGATTGATTCAAATCCCGGAAAAGGATATTATGTAGTTAACCGTCATAAAAACATACTTTTGTTGCTCGATGAATATTCTCCTTTTAAAGATGTATTGTATAACAGCATAGTAAGCAATCTTCCTTCGCAATATAAAGTAGACCTCTGGTTTCATCAGTATAAAGAAAGTCTTTTCAATAAGATTTTGCGCGAATCCATCGGACGATATAATACATATGTAGTGATGAATTTCGATAACGAGAAGTTTTCAGACTATCTCTATCGAATAGATTCGTCGCGCCTGTTGCTTCTCGATTTCGGAAAGTTCGATAAGAAAGACTATTCTTATATATGTCAGGACTTTGATGAGGCTTTTTATGCTGCCTTAGAGAAGTTGGATGATAAACTTAAACGCTATCGCAAGGTGGTATTGTTTTATCCTAAAGGCTTGAAGCATCCGCGCAGCGTGTGCGATTATTTGCATCAGTATTGCGAAGCCCATCAGCTGGAAGATGAGGTGTACGAACGCAAGGTGGCTGATTACGAAATCAAACCCGATGAAGTCTACATCGCTTTCAGACAGACGGAAGTTGTGGAAATAATAAAGAAGAGTAGAGCCGCCGGACTGGAGTGCGGAAAAGATTTCGGCTTGATAGCTTATAACGATACGCCTGCTTACGAGGTGATAGACAAGGGCATTACCACGCTGAGTATAGATCACCGCAAGATGGGTCTTGATGCTGCCGAATTCATTCTGACAGGGAAGCCGGTGCACGAGTATCTGCCTACAGAAGTGCACGAAAGAGGCTCTTTGTAATCTATGAAACATAGTGCTTATTGCGGCACGAAACAGCATAATACGCAATGAGAGACTTAATATTTTAATGAGAGAAATTAATATTTTCTTTAATACAATAACCTTATAAAACTTAAATAATTATGAAAAAGTACCCTAAAATTGGTATCCGTCCTACCATCGACGGTCGTCAAGGTGGCGTTCGCGAAAGCTTGGAAGACAAGACAATGAACTTGGCAAAAGCAGTTGCCCAACTGATATCTTCTAACTTGAAGAACGGAGACGGCTCGCCAGTAGAATGTGTCATTGCCGACAGTACAATCGGTCGTGTAGCCGAAAGTGCCGCTTGCGCAGAGAAGTTTGAACGCGAAGGTGTAGGCTCTACCATTACAGTTACATCATGCTGGTGCTATGGTTCTGAAACAATGGATATGAACCCTCATTATCCTAAGGCTGTATGGGGATTCAACGGTACAGAACGTCCGGGTGCTGTATACTTGGCTGCAGTGCTTGCTGCACACGCTCAGAAAGGATTGCCCGCATTCGGTATCTACGGACACGATGTGCAAGACCTCGATGATAATACAATTCCGGCAGACGTAGCCGAAAAGATATTGCGCTTTGCACGTGCCGCTCAGGCTGTTGCCACTATGCGTGGAAAGAGCTACCTGAGTATGGGTAACACATGTATGGGTATCGCTGGAAGTATTGTTGATGCCGATTTCTTCCAGGATTATTTAGGTATGCGTACTGAATACGTGGATTTGGTAGAAATTTTGCGTCGTGTAGAAGAAGGTATCTACGATCCAGAAGAATATAAGAAAGCTATGGCTTGGACCGAAAAGTATTGCATCTGCAATGAGGGTCATGACTATAACGAGGAAAAAGGAAAGGCTAAGACTCGTGCTCAGAAGGATGAGGACTGGGAATTTACTGTGAAGAATATGCTTATCATCAACGATTTGATGCACGGTAACCCCAGATTGCTGGAACTTGGCTTTAAGGAAGAATCGCTCGGTCATAACGCTATAGCTGCTGGTGTGCAGGGGCAGCGTCAGTGGACTGACTACAAGCCTAACTTTGACTTCCCCGAATCATTGATGTGTACTTCGTTCGACTGGAACGGCGTGCGCGAAGCTAACGTGTTGGCTACAGAAAACGACTCACTGAACGGTGTTGCCATGTTGTTTGGTCATTTGTTGACTAACAGAGGCGTTATGTTCTCTGATATCCGTACATACTGGAGCCCCGAAGCTGTGAAACGCGTTACCGGAAAAGAAGCTACCGGTATGGCAGCAGGCGGATTTATCCACCTCATCAACTCTGGAGCTACTACCCTCGATGCTACAGGCGCTATGACCGACGCCGAAGGTAAGCCGACAATGAAACAGCCGTGGGATATCACAGACGAAGATGTAGAAAAATGCTTGAAAGAAACTACTTGGTATCCAGCCGACAGAGACTACTTCCGTGGCGGAGGCTACTCTTCTAACTTCTTGTCGAAAGGTGGAATGCCTGTTACCATGATGCGTGTAAATATCGTTAAGAACTTAGGTCCTGTTATTCAGTTGGCAGAAGGTTGGACTGTAGATTTGGATCCTGAAATTCACGATGTATTGAATCGCCGTACAGACAAGACATGGCCTACCACTTGGTTCGTGCCTCGTCTCGACCCGAAACACGATGCGTTTAAGGATGTTTATTCAGTAATGAATAACTGGGGTGCTAACCACGGAGCTATCGCTTACGGACATATTGGTGCCGATATCATTACATTGGCTTCTATCCTCCGTATTCCGGTATGTATGCATAATGTTTCAGACGAAGAAATCTTCCGTCCGGCAGCATGGAACGCATTCGGTATGGATAAAGAAGGTGCCGACTACAGAGCTTGTACAACTTATGGTCCGATGTATAAATAAAGAATAGCCATGATTACAAAAGAACAAATAGCAGAATTCGTGGCTCAGAGCCATCGTGTAGGTGATGCAGGTTTAACAATTTGCAGTAGCGGTAATATGTCTTGGCGCATTGGCGACGAGGTATTGATGTCGGGCACTGGTTCATGGGTTCCAAACCTTACTCCAGAAAAGGTGTCTATCTTGAAACTTGAGTCGGGCGAAGTTTTGAATGGTGTTAAGCCTTCTATGGAACACGGCTTTCACTTGGGCGTACTGCGTGAGCGTCCCGACGCTAATGTAGTGCTTCATTTCCAGTCGCCTTATGCTACAGCAGTAGCTTGCATGAAGAAGTTGCCTACCGATTTCAATGTTACAGCAGAAGTTCCTTGCCATGTAGGTCGTGAAATTCCTGTAGTGCCTTATTATCGTCCGGGCTCTCCAGAATTGGCACAAGCTATCATCGAAGCACTGAAAGAGCATAACTCTGCTTTGATGCTGAAGCACGGACAAGTGGTATGCGGAGCTACCTTCGACCAGGCATTCGAGCGCGCCATGTTCTTCGAAATGGCATGTCGTATCATAGTGCTTAGCGGAGGCGAGTATAACACATTTACCGCTCAAGAGATAGAAGATTTAGATACTTATATATTAGGAAAGAAAACCAAGTGACGCATACGTATATTGCAGTCGACTTTGGAGCAGGAAGCGGCCGTGTGATGGCTGGTTCCTGCTACAAAGGGACTATCAAGTTAGAAGAAATCCATCGCTTCTCTAATCGTCAGATTCGGGTAGGGAAGCACGTGTATTGGGATTTCCCGGCTTTGTTTCAGGACATGAAAGACGGACTGCGCAAGGCGGTGGCAAAAGGCTATTCCATTAAAAGTATCGGCATAGATACGTGGGGAGTGGACTTCGGCTTTATAGACAAGAAAGGGAATCTTTTGGGAAACCCTATCTGCTATCGCGACTCTTATACTGATGGCATGACCGACGAAGTATTCAGCCGGATAGATATATCTAAGCATTATACCGAAAGCGGCACTCAGGTGATGGGTATCAATACGCTGTTCCAATTGTGCAGCATGAAGAAAGAGGAGTATTCACCGTTGGCTATGGCCGACAAACTGCTCTTTATGCCCGACTTGTTCAGCTATTTCCTTACGGGGACTGCCAACAATGAGTATTGCATCGCCTCTACTTCTGAACTGCTCGACGCACGCAAGCGTGATTGGAACCGTGAACTGATACGTACGTTGGGCTTGCCCGAACATCTGTTTGGCGAGATTGTGATGCCCGGCACTTCGAGAGGCTTCGTAAAACCGGAGATACTGGAAGAGATAGGTGCTACAGAACCTATTGAGGTGATAGCGGTGGCATCGCACGATACGGCGAGTGCAGTGTTCGCAACTCCGTTGTTGGCGAAAGAACGCGGCCGTCAGGTATTCCTCAGTTCGGGTACATGGTCATTGCTCGGTGTTGAGGCAGAACAGCCCATACTTACAGAGCAGGCCCGCTTGGCACAATTCACAAACGAAGGTGGGGTAGGAGGAAAGATTCGTTTCCTTCAGAACATTACCGGATTGTGGATATTGCAGCGACTTATGGCTGAATGGAAAGAGCAGGGAGCCAATGTAGAATACGACTATCTATTGACCGAAGCGGAGAAATCTACCATAGATTCTTACATCAATGTAGACGATGAGGCATTTCAGAACCCTGTGAGCATGGTAAAGGCTATAGCCGAATCGTGCAGAAAGCGAGGTGTAACAGTGCCGGTATCGCAAGGCGACTATGTGCGTTGCACATTGCAGTCGCTTGCTCGCAGGTATAAAGAAGCAATCAACCTTTTGAATACCTTGCTACCTCAGCCAGTAGAGCAGATTGTAGTGATAGGCGGAGGTGGACGAAACAAACTTCTGAACCGACTTACTGCCGAAGCCACAGGAATACCTGTAGGTACGGGGCCCGTAGAAGCTACTGCTTTAGGCAACGTGCTGGTGCAGGCTATTGCTCAGGGCGAAGTGGCAAGCCGTGACGAAATGACATTCTGTAACTAATCCATTAATGCTTAATCTTATGAAAAATACAAAGAAACCGTCCATATTGTGCAAAGACGGAGTCTGCTATATTCTGCCGTTTATCTTGATAACAAGCTGTTTTGCACTGTGGGGATTCGCCAACGATATCACCAACCCTATGGTGAAGGCTTTCTCTAAGATATTCCGTATGACTGTAGCCGAGGGTACTTTGGTGCAAGTGGCATTTTACGGTGGTTACTTTGCCATGGCTTTCCCTGCCGCTATGTTCATCCGTAAGTATACGTACAAGGCTGGCGTATTGTTGGGCTTGGGACTGTATGCCATCGGTGCATTCTTGTTCTTCCCGGCTATGCTGACCGGAAGTTACGCACCGTTTTTGTTGGCTTACTTCATCCTTACGTGCGGACTTTCTTTCTTGGAGACAAGTTCTAACCCGTACATCCTTTCTATGGGAACGGAAGAAACGGCTACTCGCCGACTCAACTTGGCGCAGTCGTTCAACCCGATGGGTTCATTGCTTGGTATGTATGTAGCGATGAATTTCATTCAGAACCGCTTGCACCCCATGGATACGTTAGAACGCAGTAAGCTGACGCAGGAAGAGTTCGAAGCTATTCGCGATTCCGACTTGATGGTGCTGATAGAACCGTATCTGATAATAGGTATCGTCATAGTATTGATGATGGTGATTATCCGTCTTACCAAGATGCCTAAGAGCGGCGACGTAAACAAGAATATCGATTTCATTCCTACCTTGAAGCGTATATTCTCTAAGCCAAACTATCGCGAAGGAGTTATCGCACAATTCTTCTATGTAGGCGTGCAGATTATGTGCTGGACATTCATCATTCAGTACGGAACTCGCTTGTTTATGGCGGAGGGTATGGCAGAACAAGAAGCCGAAGTGCTTTCGCAGAAGTATAACATAGTAGCTATGGTGATATTCTGCATCAGTCGCTTTGTGTGCACGTTTATGCTTCGCTTCATCAATCCGGGTATGCTGTTGAAGATACTCGCCATTGCCGGAGCCTGCTTTACTATGGGCGTTATATTCTTCCAGAATATTTTGGGACTCTACTGCCTGGTTGCCGTATCGGCATGTATGTCGCTCATGTTCCCCACTATCTACGGTATAGCGTTGAACAAGCTTGGCGACGATGCCAAATTCGGTGCTGCCGGACTGATTATGGCTATCCTTGGCGGTTCGGTGTTGCCTCCTCTTCAGGCATCTATCATCGACATGCACACAGTGCTTGGTATGCCTGCCGTGAACGTATCGTTCGTGTTACCATTTATCTGCTTCATCGTGATTATTATATACGGACATCGTTCTTACGCTCGCAGCAAGATGCTGAAGTAATACTGTTCCATTTAAGGAATTGACATATTAATAAATGGCCCTATTTTTTTGCGAAAAAAATAGGGCTTTTATTTTGCGTGTACGATAAAATGCTATTTTTGCATCTTAGTAGAAGATATACAAACACATATAAATTCATATTAAGATGAAGAAGAACAAACTTTTGTTTCTAGCGTCGTTTCTGATGCTGCTCAGCGTAAGCCTTACGGCTTGTTATGATGATAAGGCTGACATTGCATTCTATTCGGGCGATCAGTTGAATGATCAGGTAGGTACATGTACCAACTTTGTATCATCGGTTACTATTTACACCAACTCTTCAAGCCAAACTGAAAATTTAGGCATCGCTTACGGAAAGGGCGGTTACCAAGCATGGTCTTCGGATGCTGAAGTGGTAAAGGTAGCTATAGAAGGCGACCGTTTACTCCTTACGGCAGGCGGCAAGAGCGGCAAAGCCACTGTAACATTGACAGACGAGAAAGGCAATCAGGCCCTGTTGCCGGTTACTTGCGGAACTGGTGCGAAAGAATTTAGATGTACCAAGCAGACAGGTGTATTGCCAATTAAAGATGGACAGGTGCAGTCCGACATAAAAGAGTCGGTAGCCCAGGCAATGCAAAACTATGCACCTATGACAGCAGGCGGCAAGTACGTACTTATCTTTAAAGATATGAGTGATATAGAAAAAGGCGGTAGACTCTTGGTCTATAAAGACGCGCAAGCATCGGCTGTAGAAGGAACTTTCGAGTACTCGTTTGTTGAAGGAGGAAATAGAGTCACACCTCGTTTTACATTCACTTATAACGGAGAAACTCATGTGTTAGAAGTACCGAAATCAGGAGAAGTTTCCACCGATTCTCGTTCTATTGCTATAATACCATTCACTTTTCAAGAAAACATAACCTCTCAGTTTAAGGAGCAAAATCCAGAATTCACTTTACCTGATGGCGTAGAAGTATGTTATCTGATTACTGCTATTATAAAGAATGAAATTATAGAGATTCAGTAAAATAACCATCCGCATGGTGAATATATAAACAAAAAATCGTCTTCATAATCTTTTAATGATTATGGAGACGATTTTTTAATAGCCATGTATGTAATGTGATTTACTTCATCAACTCACTCCATCCAGCAGCATTATACCATTTTACTGATAGATAATAACTATCCCATTCGTCTTGAATGCCTCGTCCGGGGAAGTACATGCCAATGCCACTGAATATATCTTTATCGGGTACTACATTATAATACGCACGCTCAAGGCAAGTCTTGTAAACTATAGCCTTATCTAATGCCATTTGATAATCAGCAGGAATCGTACCTCCGTTGAGTTGCTTAATGAAGTCGCCCATATCGAATGAAAAGTATAGGAAGTCATTATAATTAGTTACAGCGCCATATTGCTGTACGCTTTCATAATCAAACTCTGCCAGTAAATCAGCATTTTCCATTAGCTGAGCCTTTGTCGCTGCGGCAAGCTGTTCCATCTGCGAGCAGTCTACTACCGCATAAGTACCCCACGTGTTTTCGCTTTTATTAAAGTTGATTGTTTCATCGCACACATATTGGTAATTAATCTCCTTATCATATAGCTTAGAGAAGAACTTATGATACGGGAATCCGTCTGCCGGACTCTCCATTACCGATGCTATACAATAATGAGTAGCGTCTTTCAGTTCGTAGCATACCTCGGCGGTACCCATCATGCAAGCGTCGAAGAGAATGAAATCAACATTCTTGGCGGGAAAGCTATTTTGTATAGCCGAAGCCATTTCTGGAAGATTGATTTCGTAACTGCCGTCTACTCCAAACGATCGGGTTGAGACTGTTTTCGTAGCAGGCATCCAGCTTGAGGCGTGCGATGCGAATATCAGTCCGTAGCTTTTTGAAGGAGCGATGGTGCGCATCTTCTCAAAGTTGGCTTTCATAACAGCCGGGTCGGTAGATATTCCGCTTACGGCTTCTGTTACTTCCGCTTGACTGAAAATGTTTTTTCTTGTCAAGTTGCTCCCCGTAAGAATAGGTTCTCCGTTTATTTTCCCTCTTCCGTCTGTCTGGTATTTCAGAATCTCCGGCTTCTTGATATATGTATTTGAACTTTTTCCCTTATAATATATTAATAAGGTACATGTGTCTTTAACCTCCGATAAACCCTGATACATCCATTCCACGTTATTCATGATGTCTTCGTCGAGGTTGTTGTTGGCAACCATGTACGCCATTATCACTCTCTTCGATGATGTGTTTGGAGTAGGTTCGGGCACTTCATTTTTAGAGCATCCCACCATTGTAAGTAAGAAGCCGATGAAAAACAGTATTCTTTGAGGTATTGCCATAAATGTTGTCTGTTATTCGAAATCAGGTTTCTCGAACTTGAAATCCGGATTTATATCGCGCACCAGCACGGATTTGTTTTTCTGATATTTCAGTTTCATTTTGCTGACTTCCTTTTGCAGCTTTTTCTTTTTCTGGTTATAGTATACAAAGCAAGTACGGTTCTTTCCGTCGAGGTTATGCTCTATGTAATCTTTAAGCTGAATGCTGTACATAGATCTATCTTGCAATAGTCCGTTGGGTCCAACAGCGGCACTGTCTACATACTGTATGTCGGTAAAGTAAACCAACGAATCAGTAAACGAAGCTGAAACGCCGGTCATGTACACTCCATATTTGTTTTTGTCTTTCGGCTTTTTGGCAATAGCCGGAACGATAACTGATACTGCCAATGCGAGGCAGAGTAATTTGATATATTTCATGTCTAATTTATTGTTTCGTATAAATGTGTGCGTTAATAGGGCGCTTGGCAAATCAGTTTTGATGCAATGCCCGTGTGCAACCTATCTTTTGCAAAAATAGATAATTTGCATGAACCTTAAAAGGAGGTGACTTAAAATTAACAAACAAAAATAAAGGTGTAATCAAGGTGCAAATGGTATATAAAGAAAAAGACTGTGTAGAAAGGTCAATTTCTCCCGACGGAGTAGCTTTCTATACAGTCTTCTTTTTTTCGGAAACGTACCTTGTCTTATTACCCTAAATAAGACTTGAGCAGCTTGCTACGCGAATTTTGTCTAAGTCGGCGTATAGCTTTTTCTTTAATCTGGCGCACACGTTCACGGGTCAGCCCGAATTTGTCGCCAATTTCTTCCAATGTCATTTCTTGCGTGTTAATACCGAAAAACATCTGGATGATATCCTTTTCTCTTTCGGTCAGCGTAGAAAGTGCTCGGTCGATTTCCTTCGAAAGTGATTCATTAACCAGAGAACGGTCGGCCATAGGAGAGTCGTCGTTTACGAGTACATCCAGCAAACTGTTGTCTTCACCTTCCACAAAAGGTGCGTCTACAGAAATGTGGCGTCCTGAAACTTTCATGGTATCCGAAATCTTGTCTACCGGAATTTCCAGTTCGTCTGCCAGTTCTTCGGGCGACGGGCGGCGTTCGTTTTCTTGCTCAAACTTAGAGAATGCCTTACTGATTTTGTTCAGTGAGCCTACCTGGTTGAGCGGCAAGCGTACGATACGCGACTGCTCTGCCAAGGCTTGAAGAATAGATTGACGAATCCACCATACTGCGTAACTGATGAATTTGAAACCACGGGTTTCGTCAAACTTCTCCGCTGCCTTTATCAGTCCCAGATTTCCTTCGTTAATCAAGTCAGGAAGACTCAATCCCTGGTTCTGGTACTGCTTGGCTACTGATACTACAAATCGTAGATTGGCACGTGTAAGTTTCTCTAACGCTGCACGGTCGCCTTTACGGATGCGCTGAGCGAGTTCTACCTCTTCTTCTACTGTAATCAAGTCTTCACGACCGATTTCCTGCAAATACTTGTCAAGAGAAGCACTCTCTCGGTTAGTGATACTTTTGGTAATCTTTAGTTGTCTCATTATGTGTATATCGATATATCGTGCAAAGTTATAATTAAAATGGATATAATAGGTATGGATTAAGAAAGATTAAGCATTAATTCGTCATTTTTTTATAACCTATAGCGTGAAATTATGGTAGTATGCCGATGAAGTTTATATAGTTTTAGTATAAATTTAAGAATATGTTTGTGGTTTTTGCTCGTGTAATTGTTGTTTTTATGTTTTAGAACAAATATCTTTGCAAAATAACCTAAGGAAGCCATGCTAAACCTTTGGCATTGAATGAATCATTAATTTAAAATATTAAAAACTATGAGAGTAATTATTGAAGCTGATTATCAGTCACTTTCTCAGTGGGCTGCGAATTATGTTGTTAGTAAAATAAACAAGGCTAATCCTACAGCCGAAAAACCGTTTGTATTGGGTCTTCCTACAGGTTCTTCTCCTCTGGGAATGTACAAAGCCTTAATTCAAGCTTACAAAGACGGAAAAGTTTCTTTCAAAAACGTTGTTACTTTTAATATGGACGAATATGTTGGCTTGCCAGAATCTCATCCTGAAAGCTACCATTCTTTCATGTTCAACAACTTCTTCAACCACATTGACATCGACAAGAACAACATTCACATCTTGAACGGTAACGCTGAAGACTTGGAAGCAGAATGCGCTAACTACGAAAAGCAGATCGTTGACTTCGGTGGCATCGACTTGTTCTTGGGTGGTATCGGTCCTGACGGACACATCGCTTTCAACGAACCGGGTTCTTCTTTGACTTCACGTACTCGTGTTAAATCACTTACTACAGATACTATCATCGCTAACTCTCGTTTCTTCGAGAACGATGTAAACAAGGTGCCTAAGACTGCTCTTACAGTAGGTGTTGGTACAGTATTGTCGGCTAAGGAAGTATTGATTCTTTGCAACGGACACAACAAGGCCCGCGCATTGCAGCACGCAGTAGAAGGTGCTATCACTCAGATGTGGACTATCAGCGCATTGCAGATGCACCAGCACGGAATCATCGTTTGCGACGAAGCTGCTGCCGACGAACTGAAAGTGGCTACTTATCGCTACTTCAAAGATATCGAAAAAGACAATCTTTAATAAATAATTAATTTATACGTATATGAGAATGAATCTTAGTTCGCAGATATCTCTTAATAGAGTGTCTACGAGGTATTATAAACCCGAAAACACAATAGAACGTTCCGTTCTTACACGCTTTGAAAAAGTGCCGGTAAATATATATGAGTCGGTAGATGAAGGCGTGAAAATTATTGCGAACGAGATTGTGAACAAGGTTCAAGAGCGGCAGCGCGACGGTAAGTTCTGTACTATCGCCGCTGGTATAGGAATTTCACTCCGTCCGCTTTATGCTGAACTGGTGCGCCGTTATAAAGAAGATGGCGTAAGCTTCCGCAATGTGGTATTATTCAATCTGTATGAGTTCTATCCGATAACGGAAACGACTAACAGCAGCATTTCTCAGCTTTCCGAATTGTTCATTAAGCAGGTAGACATCGATCCGCAGAACGTGTTTACGCTCGATGGTTCTGTTCCGCAGGAAAACTTAACTGAGTATTGCTCACTGTACGAACAGCGAATCAGTACTTACGGTGGATTGGATATTGCGTTGATGGGAATCGGTCGTGAAGGTAATATAGCAATGAACGAGCCGGGATCTACCGCAGCTTCTACCACACGATTGATTTTGGTAGACACAACTTCGCGTGCCGAGGCTTCGCATAACTTGGGTCTGGATAAATTGCCTCCTTGTTCTATAACGATGGGTGTAGGCACCATATTGGCTGCCCGCAAAATCTATCTGTTGGCTTGGGGAGACGAAAAGGCCGATATTATACAGAAGGCGGTGGAAGAAAAGATTTCTGATGCGGTTCCTGCATCTTATCTTCAGCTTCACCGTAATGCTACGGTATGTATTGACCTGCCGGCAGCATCGCATCTTACACGCATTCAGCGTCCGTGGCTCGTAACTAGTTGCGAGTGGACAGACAAGCTGATACGCAGTGCCATAGTATGGCTGTGCTTGCAAACCAAAAAGCCTATTCTTAAGTTGACCAATAAGGATTATAACGAAAACGGATTGAGCGAACTGCTTGCTCTTTACGGTTCGGCGTATAATGTAAATATCAAGATTTTCAACGATCTGCAGCATACTATTACCGGATGGCCGGGCGGTAAGCCTAATGCCGACGATACATATCGTCCTGAGCGTGCTAAGCCGTTCCCTAAACGTGTAGTGGTATTCTCTCCGCACCCCGATGATGATGTCATTTCTATGGGCGGTACTATTCGTCGTTTGGTTCAGCAGGGTCACGATGTGCATGTTTGCTATGAAACATCGGGCAATATTGCCGTGGGCGATGAAGAAGTAGTACGCTTTATGCACTTCATCAATGGTTTCAATCAGTTGTTCGATAACGACAGCAATGAGACTATTCATTCTAAATACGCCGAAATCAAGGGTTTCTTGAAAAACAAGAAAGAAGGTGATATGGATACTCGCGATATTCTTACTATCAAGGGTTTGATACGTCGTGGCGAGGCTCGTACAGCTTGTACATATAACCGCATTCCGCTTGATCATGTTCATTTCCTTGATTTGCCGTTTTACGAAACTGGCCGTATAGAAAAGAATCCTATCAGCGAGGTCGACGTAAACATTGTGTTAGACTTGCTGCGTGAGGTTAAGCCGCATCAGATTTATGTTGCTGGCGACTTGGCCGACCCGCACGGTACTCACCGTGTATGTACCGACGCTGTGCTGGCTGCTATCGACGAAGAGAAGAATGCCGGTGCCGAGTGGCTGAACGATTGCCGTATATGGATGTACAGAGGTGCTTGGGCTGAATGGGAAATTGAGAACATCGAGATGGCTGTTCCGTTTAGTCCGGAAGAGCTTAGAGCTAAGAGAAACTCAATTTTGAAACATCAGTCGCAGATGGAGAGTGCTCCGTTCCTTGGCAACGATGAACGTCTGTTCTGGCAGCGCAGTGAAGACCGCAACCATGCTACTGCAGATTTGTATGATAGATTGGGCTTGGCTTGCTATGAAGCTATGGAGGCTTTTGTAGAGTATAAGCCGTTGTAATTACGACTTATCATACTATAATATAAAATAGGTGTAAGGTTCCACGATTTTGGGGCTTTACACCTATTTTTTTATCTTTGCCATTCAAACAGTCTTTATATATATTCAAACGGTCTTTATATATGAATAAAAATATACATATCGCTATATCGGCTATTTGCGGAATGCTTTTTTCATAAGCTGTATGAGAAATAGTATCTTTTACATATATAAATGAGACTCTGAAAACATTGGGAAAAGAATACAATGTTTCATTCAAACCATCGCATTCTTTCGCTTATCCATTCGCATATTGCAGTGTTGCACATCGTATTCTTTTATCCTGCACATCGCAATGTTTCTTTACCCCATCCAGACTTATTCATGATGATAAGGACCGTTGTTCAGAATGGTAAAGGCACGGTATAGCTGTTCTACGAAGATGAGGCGTATCATCTGATGAGAGAAAGTCATTTTAGAGAGCGATATTTTCTCCTGAGCGGCGGCATATACATTGGGCGAGAAACCGTAAGGACCTCCGATGATGAACACCAAACGTTTGTTTACCGTGTGCATCTTCTTCTCTATCCATGTAGCGAACTCTATAGAGCGGAACTCCTTGCCGTGCTCGTCGAGCAGTACGGGTACATCGCCCGGCTGTAGAGCCTTAAGGATTAGTTCTCCTTCCTTCTCTTTTTGCTGTTCCATACTGAGACTCTTGGTGTTCTTGAGTTCGGGAATTACCTCCATGTCGAACGATGTGTAGTGCTTGGTGCGCTCTACATAATCATTTATGGCAGTGATGTAGTGCTTCTCTACTGTCTTGCCAACTACCAATAATACAAATTTCATTCTGCTTTGATATAGTTTTGTTTCCTTTCGGCGATTCTTTTTTGCAAAGATATGAATTATAATTACCTTTGCCGAAAAGTGACAATTTAAATAATAAGGATATGGACGAAAAAGTAGTTAAAGATTTGATAGACCGTTTGATTGACTTGTCTTTTGCTGAAGATATAGGCGACGGTGACCACACCACATTATCTTGTATCCCAGCCGACGCTATGGGTAAGTCTAAATTGCTCATCAAGGAAGAAGGTATTCTGGCTGGTATAGAAGTAGCTAAAGAGGTATTCCATCGTTTTGACCCTACCATGAAGGTGGAGGTTTTCATTAACGACGGAGCGCACGTTAAACCGGGCGACGTGGCTATGGTGGTAGAAGGTAAGATTCAGTCGTTGCTGCAAACAGAACGCTTGATGCTGAACATTATGCAGCGTATGAGCGGTATAGCTACTATGACTCATCGCTATGTGGAGCGTCTTGAAGGTACTAAGACTCGTGTGCTCGATACTCGTAAAACTACTCCGGGTATGCGTATTCTTGAAAAGATGGCTGTTAAGATTGGCGGTGGCGTTAACCATCGTATCGGTCTGTTTGATATGATACTGTTGAAGGATAATCATGTAGACTTTGCAGGAGGTATAGATAAGGCTATTACTCGCGCTCGCGAATATTGCAAGGCTAAGGGTAAGGATTTGAAGATTGAAATTGAAGTGAGAAACTTCGACGAGTTGCAGAAGGTGCTCGACCTTGGTGGTGTAGACCGTATCATGCTCGATAACTTCACTCCCGAAAATACACGTAAGGCAGTAGAATTGGTAGGCGGACGTGTAGAGCTTGAATCATCGGGCGGTATCACATTCGATACACTGCGCGATTATGCTGAGTGTGGAGTAGACTACATCTCTGTAGGTGCGCTCACTCATTCTGTTAAGGGCCTCGACATGAGCTTTAAGGCCTGCTGATTTTTTCAGGCTATATAAATACAAAGGAGATATTTAAAATAATGAGAACTAACAATTTGTTAAAGTTGGGATTAGCATTATGCTTCTGTTTCCTGATGGGGGGACAGACTTATGCTCAGAAAAGTTGGAAGTCAATTCTTTCGGGTGTAGCTAACGCTGTTGTTGGAAACAGTTCTGCTACTACCACTGCAACTCTGGTCGGAACATGGAAATATACAGGTCCCGACTGTAAGTTCGAAAGCGATAATCTGTTGGCCAAGGCTGGCGGTGAAGTTGCTTCGGCTAGGGTAGAAGAGAAGGTGAGCGAGATTATGAAGAAGGTGGGATTCACTGACGGTGCTACTTTCGTATTTAACTCAGACAGTACTTATACTTCTACTGTAAAGGGCAGAACCACTACAGGCACTTATTCTTACGATGCCGACAAAAAGCAGATTTTGATGACTACCCGTATGGGATTCAAGTTCAACGCTACAGTGTCACAGTCTGTTTTGTCGCCAAACAAGATGAGCTTGCTGTTCAAGGCAGACAAGATGATGTCGCTTGTTAAGACATTCTCTGGCGCACTGGGCAAGACTTCGAGCAACTCGGCGGTAACAGCAGCTAACGCGCTACTGAAAGAGTACGATGGTCTTGACTTAGGTTTTGAACTCGAAAAGCAAGAGTAAGCATTGGGCATATCTGCCTAATCTCGATTAGATAAAATAAAAGCATCCGGTTTTATTTTTCTTCTTTTTAAGGAGAAGGTGATAAAACGGGATGCTTTTTTTATGTATGCGATTTATGAAAATAGTTATATTTGCATTCGTAAAAATACGTATTGCATGCCTATGTATAAACAAGACCTTACGGAGGTTGAAGACGAACAGCTTTTTATCTTGGTGGAACAAGGTAATGAGCAAGCTTTTGAACTTGTGTATGAAAAATACCACAGGTTGCTTTATGTATTGGCATATCGTTATTTGATGGATAAAGACCGAGCGGAGGATGCTGTACAGGAAGTATTTGTTAAGTTATGGGAGTATCGTGAACGACTCAATATTGGCATCAGTTTACGTAACTTTTTGTTTACCATGGTGAAGAATCATGTATTGAATGTGATACGTAATGAAAATTCAGCCATTGAAAAACAATACGAAATAGCACAACGTACACCTGAATATGAAGATGATTTAGTGGAAAAGCTAGAAAAACGCGAGCAAATGGAATTGTTCTACGAAATGGTGGATAAGCTACCACCACAGAAAAAAGCCATATGCAAACTGAAAGTAGAAGAAGAATTGTCTACGAAAGAGATTGCTGAACGGATGCACCTTTCTGTAAACACCATTAAGACGCATTATGCCGAGGCACTGAAAGCTATCCGCAGACAGTTGGTCAAAAAGTTAATTATTGTTGTAATTATAATCTTATTTTCTTGCTGAAGTGTCAATAAATAGAATGTGTGAATATGGAAAAACCTACAGATAAACAAATATCGGACGTTTTAGCGGGGATGGCTACTCCTGAAGAAGGTAGGATAGTGGCTCGTTGGTTTGCAACTGATGATGGAATTGCTTATTTGTCATCCTCTTTCGACAAGGATGCAGCTGCTGTATCTGAAGACGATGCAGAGTTGTTTGTTGCTCATCGTGTGCCATCGGACGAGATGTGGGCGGAAATCAGTCGTAGAATCCGCAAGGTGCATATGAGGCAGATAGCATTTCGTGTGGCAGCCGTGTTGCTTCCTTTGGTATTGTTGCTGGGGCTTTACTTTCAGCTAGACTCTCGTGTGGACTTGTTTGGTAATGCTGGATTTGAGGATATTTATGTGCCTAAAGGTGAGCGCTTGCAATTGATGTTCCAAGATGGGACTAAGGCTTACGTTAACTCTGATTCTCACTTGCGTTATCCAAAACGTTTCGGATTAGGTAGCCGTAATGTGGAATTGCAAGGTGAAGCTTATTTCATAGTTGCAAAGAACACACATTGGCCGTTCGTGGTGCGGCTTGATGGTCTTTCGGTGCAAGTTGTTGGAACGAGTTTCAATGTGCAAGCTTATCCTGAAGATAAAAGCATAGTAGTCTGTCTGGATGAAGGAAAGATAAACATGCTTCTTCCAGAAGGCCGTTTGCCAGTGAAGCCTGCTCAGCGTGCCGTATATGATAAGGTTAGTCGTCGTTGCACTGTGGCTGGTTATCCAGATGTAGCGTTGGCTTCTACATGGAAGCAGAATGTTATTACGTTTAAGAATGCCTGTTTGGCCGATGTGGTAACTAAACTCCAGCGGTGGTATAACGTGGAATTTATCGTGGCTGATGATGTTCCGTCCGATTTGCTAATCACATTGGTTTCTGGGCAGACTATTCTAGAGAAAGTGCTTAAGGACTTAGAGAAAATAGCTCCACTTACATTCTATTATGATGAGTTGGAACGTACAGTGAAAGTGGATTATAATCCAGATTATTTGTTGCACTGATTGGACTTCTTATATATGTTAAGCTGAAAATCGAAATAAATTAATATTTCCTCTCATCCATTTTCTGTACTTGTGTGTCTATTGAGTATAAAGACAGATTTTTTAGTATTAACAAATTCTTTTATTCTATGAAACACAGGTTTCTATTTACATTGTGCTTTTGCGCTATGTCGGGTTTGTCGGCTTATGCGCAGAAGGTCACGATACACTTTCAAAAGGTGAAACTAGAGAAAGTGTTTGGCGAGATAACTCGTCAGACGGGCTTGACTGTAGCTTACAGTCAGCCAACAGTGAATCCCAAGCGGATAGTGAGTGTGAATGCCAATAAGGAAGAACTAAATGTCGTATTGACTCGGTTGTTTGCAGGCACCGGCATCGTTTATGAAATAGGCAAACAGAAGATCTACTTGAAGTCGGCTCAGACTCAGTCTAAGAATCCAAGTGGAAAAAAGAAAACAGTGAAAGGAAAAGTTGTGGATGCCAATGGTGATCCTATTATTGGGGCTAGTGTGAAAGTAAATGGAATGTCTATTGGTACGATAACCGACATAGATGGGAACTATTCGCTCGAAGGAGTTCCTGAAGGCTCCTCGCTTGATATTTCTTACATTGGATACAAAAATTTAAATTTGAGGTTGGACAAGGTAGAGAACAATCCTTTTGTAACATTGGAAGAAGATGCTAAAGTATTGGATGAAGTGGTAGTAGTAGGCTATGGTACTCAAAACAAGAAAACCTTAACAGGAGCTGTTTCTATGGTAAACATGGGTGATGTGGAAATGAATGCCGTTTCTAATGTTTCACGCGCATTGGCCGGAAAGGCAGCTGGTTTTCGCGTAAATACTATTTCTGCACAGCCTGGCGGTGAAGCTAAATTTCGTATCCGTGGTGAAGCTTCTACAGGAGCTGGGAATGAACCTTTGTTTGTGATAGACGGATTTCCTGTATCGTCATCTGGAAGTTTGACTTCGGGAAATAATTTTTATGAGGCTGGAAACATAGATAATGTATTGGAATCTTTAAATCCAGATGACATAGAATCTATTTCTGTTCTCAAAGACGCTGCTTCTACTGCCATTTATGGTGCACGTGCCGGTCACGGAGTTGTTCTTATTACTACTAAACGAGGTAAGAATCAAAAGCCAAGAGTTACATATTCTGGGGTTGGATCCGTACAGATAGCCCGCTCAAACTACAAGATGCTTGATACACGCATGTATATGGATATGTATAACAAGCAGCAATATGAAGAGTGGATGAAAATGAATGGACTGGGAATATATGAAGGATATGTAGGCAAATCTGATAGTCCTACGCTGTACAAGCCAACCTTTAACAACGATCAAATACTGAATGCAAGTGGTACTGATTGGTTGGATGCCGTGATGCGAAACGGTTACATGCAACAACATAACTTGTCAGTAAACGGAGGAACTGAGAAAACACGATATCTTGCATCTGTGAATTATATGAGTCAAGAAGGTATTGTGAAGAATAACGGTACAGATCGTCTATCTGTTCGTCTGAATTTGGATCAGGAAATAAGTAAATATGTGTCATTCGGAATTACGGCTACTTATTCGCGAAACAACTACGACAATGTGCCTTTGGGAGATAAACAAAATGAATATTCTGGTATATTGACTGGTGCCATACAGTCGAATCCTACTATCCCTATTTACGATTCAGGAGGAAATTACTTTATTGACCCTAAACGTCCGTTTGTTGCAAATCCAGTGAGTTTGCTGGAGATAAAAGACAAGACAGAGAAAGATCGCCTAATTGGAGCGGCATTTGTAACCGTAAAGCCGATTAAAGATTTAGAAGTAAAGTATCAATTGGGGGCCGATCGTTCATCGCAGAAACGTTCCTCTTATTGGCCAAAGACTACCTTGCAAGGAAAGAATTATAACGGGAAAGCAGATATATCGCAAGAAATGAATACTACTTATCTTATGGAGCTCACTGCTCAATATTCTAAGGCTTGGAATGGACATCAGTTGAAATTTTTGGGTGGTTATTCTTTTCTGAAATTTAAAACGGAAGGCTTCAATGCCGGTAATTCTGACTTTTTGGTAGATGGTTTCGGATATAACAATATAGGGTCAGGAAATTATAAGAAACCGTCAGTGGGGTCATGGGCTTCAATCAATAGTATAGCTTCTCTATTTGCTCGTGCTAATTATTCGTTTGGTGGCAAGTATTTGCTTGAAGCTACGTTGCGTGCTGATGCTGCTTCTAATTTTGCTCCCGAAAATCGTTGGGGATACTTTCCGTCGGTATCAGCTGGATGGATGATAAGCGAAGAAAAGTTCATGAAGAATTGTTCTAACTGGCTTTCTATGCTGAAGCTAAGAACTTCTTACGGACAGACAGGAAATTCCAATGTAGGATATCGTATCTATGACTACTATGAAGTTGGAAAGAATTCTATCATAGGCGGCGCAGAGTCTTTAGGTGTATATGCATCAGATTTGGGAAACAGACAATTGACTTGGGAAACCACTTCCGAATTTAACGTCGGATTAGATTTCGGCATCATTAACAACCGTTTTAAGTTGACGGTAGAATATTTCAAACGTAAAATAACCGATTTGTTGGTTAGTAATAAGTCATTGCCTTTTTATAACGAAGTAAACCGGATTGCTGCAAATGTAGGCTCTACTCAAAGTAAAGGCGTGGAACTGACATTGAATACTGTAAACTTTGTCACAAAGAATTTTGATTGGAATACAACTTTTACTCTTTCGCACTATGATGATCGTTGGCGGACGCGTGATGCCAATTGGAAGCCGAGGGCATATGAGAAGGCTGACGACCCGATACGTGCTTGGTGGACATACGAAGCTATAGGAATTTTGCAACCCGGAGAAAAAGTCCCTAATGCGCAAAAAGATTTGGTTCCTGGTATGATGAAATTGAAAGATCAGAATGAAGACGGCGTGTTGGGTGATGAGGATATGGTATATATTGGAAATGGTGACCCTAAGGTAATTTACGGATTAAATAATGCTTTCCGTTATAAAAATTTCGATTTGAATATCTACTTCTATGGCGAAGCCGGACGTAAACGTGGAGCTAGCTATTATGAAGGATGGACGCGTATGGATAATGGCATTAATGTTTCTACCTATTCACTTAACTCTTTTAGCAGTAATAACCTTACAGCTACGGATCCTACATATGTGCGTGGAGGAAGCGGTTGGGGTAATTATTATGTGAAGTCTATTTATTACATACGTTGTGGAAACATAACTTTGGGGTATAAGATTCCCATTAATCCAAAGGTATTGAAGAATCTGCGTGTGTATGTAGACGTAAGCAACCCGTTTATAATTACAAATTGGACAGGGCTTGACCCAGAAACCGACAACGGCACATTTGCTTATCCTAATGTGACATCATTTAACTTTGGCGTGTCAGCCTCTTTTTAAAAGAACTAGTATGAAGAAGATAATTTATAGTATAGCGGCTTTCTTGTTCTTGATAGTGTCGTCTTGTACGCTAGAGCAAGAAGTCTACAATAAAATAAATCCGGGCGTGTTTCCTAAGAATGCGGAAGATGTGAACGCTTTGGTCAATTCGAGCGCTTATTTTGTGTTTTCTCCTGGGGGAATCTTTGAAGTAGCGGCCGGGTATATCATTACATCGGAAATGGTAACAGATTATGTAGAAAATACTTGGGGATGGACTACTGTATATAATTCGTATGAAGCGAATGATTGGCATATAGATGGCGATTGGCGTCGTGTGTATGATTATTCGCAATATTTGTCATCTATGACATTGACTTTAGATAGAATAAAGGATGTGGATATGGACGAGGCTTTGAAACAACGTTACGAGGCTGAGTTAAAATGTGGACGTGGGTTCTTGGCTTTTCTGATGTATGATATGTATGGTCCTATTCCTATTGCCGATTTAGAAACTTTGCAGAAACCGGAACAGGAAATTGTACTTCCGCGCTTGTCTGAGGAAGCGATGCGTGAATATATTGTGACGAATTTGAAAGAGGCTGCAGAGGTGTTGCCGTATAAATACGATGATGCGAATTATGGGCGCTTTACTAAAGGATTAGCAAATACGTTATTGCTAAAGTTCTATATGATGACTAAACAATGGAATGAAGCAGAGAAGATGGGTCGCGAACTTACCAAGTCGGATTACGGATATAAGTTGGTAGACGATTATAATTCTTTGTTTTCTTTGGCAGGCGAGAAGAATTCTGAGGTGATTTTTTCTTGTATTGCTGAGGCTGGAGTTCTGGAACAGAAATGGTTTGCTCATGTGTTGACTTCCGATTATCCGGTACCGGCGGGTATCTCAGCAACGGCGTGGGGTGGATATAAAATCTCGTGGCCGGCATACGAATCGTATGATCCAGCGGATAAACGCCGTCAACGTATCATAGGAGAATATACTGGAACGGAAGGGGTACATCACAGTAGAGCACTTGATCGTGATGGGGGTACAGTGGGTACACTTTTCTATGGAGCAATCCCTGTGAAGTATAAGATAGAAGGCGTGGTAGGTGAGAAGTGTGAAATAGACATGCCAATCTATCGTTATGCCGATGTGTTGACTTTGCTTTCAGAGGCTATTGTGCGTAATGGGAATAGAGTTACACAGGAAGCAGTAGACTTGCTGAACCAAGTACGAGTTAAACATGGTGGGTTGCGAGCTTATAAGTTGAGTGATTTCTTATCGGTTGAAGACTTTCTTGATAAACTATTGGAAGAAAGAGGGCATGAGTTTTATTTCGAGGGTGTACGTAGACAAGATTTGATACGCCATGGAAAGTTTATAGAAAAAGCTCTTGAAAAAGCTCGTTTTGCCGGACAGCCTACTGGTAAAATTGAAACGATGATAGATGGAAAGTATAAATATGAAAAATTCCCATTGCCAACTCACATTATAACTGAGGGGCAGGGGCTGATTATTCAAAATCCAGGTTATTAAAAAATATTGTTATGAAACATACAATCTATATTTTGTTTGGAATCTTGTTGCTTGCATCTTGCAAGGACGACAAGTATAACTTGATTATTCCGATGTCGGATATATATTTGGTCGCTCCTCAAAACGATACGAAGATTGACTTGAACGACTTGTCGGTTGATGAATATAGTTTTTCTTGGGACAAGTCTTTGGATAAGGGCGCAAAGCTGATTCTTGATGTGACAAAAGATTTCACTAGTCCGGTAGAAATAGATGGTGGAAAAGCTACGTCGTTTTCCTTGTCATCCTTGGCTGCCGATCAATATTTTTCGCAGTTGGGCGTTAAGTCCGGGCAAGAAGCAGTACTTTATTGGACGGTAAAGGAAGTCGGTAATACATCGGCTGCCGCATCCGATGTCCGAACTATCCGTATAAAACGAATGTCAACCAAATTGTTGCAACCCGAAGATTTGACTCAAATAGTCTTGGCTGAGAATAATCCAGATGCTACGGTAAGGTTTGAATGGAATACAGAGGGACAATCTGATACTGAGTCTTATGCGATTTGTTTGTCATTAGATCCAGAAATGAAGCAAACAGTGGCAGAGCAGAGTGTAGGCAATGCAAGTGGTAATTTTACTTTGACGTTTGAAACACTTCAATCATTGCTTGATCAGCTTCCTATCAAGCGTTGGAGTGCAAATACGGTTTATTGGAACGTTAGGACAAGTAATGGTCAGTTGATTTCACGTTCTTCGGGAAATCTGAACATGACGGAGATGATGCGTTTTGTTGATATACGCGGAGACGAAAAGATTACTTACCGTGTAACTAGGATTAAATACAGTGATGGCACTTCGCAAATATGGCTGGCTGATAATCTTCGTACTACAAAGTATCCAGATGGAACTGATATTGAAGCGAATTATTTCAAGAAAACTCCAGTTTCTTTTGGTGAGGGGAAAGTAAATGCTTATGGCGTATATTATCATTACGATATTCGTAATAAGATAGCTCCTGCTGGTTGGCATTTGCCAACCTCACAAGAATATAAAAACTTGTTTGCCGAGGCAGCAACTGCCGATGGTCAATGGAACGTGCTGAAAGATCCAGAATATTACGAGTCTGTAAAAGGTAAAGAACATTTAGACGAATGGGGATTGAACCTTTGTGCTTCCGGACAATGGATGGGAGAGTCTATAAATAACCATAGTACTCAGTATTGTTATCTCTTGGTAAGCGACAACAACGACCACTGTTGTGCTCTTCACGACAATGGAGCAACTCTTTGGTGGCCATGGACAACTGGTGCACCGGCCCGCTTTATTTATGATGAAAAATAGTTTTAAAGAACCACGATAAATAAAAATTAGCAATGTTTACGATAAAGAAATCAATTACGTTATGTGCTACGTTGATGTTAGGTCTTATGTTCAGCTTCTGTTCGAATACGGTAGACGTGTATGCAGGACGATATGGTGAAAACGAGAAGTCCGAAGACCATGATAATCCAGAAGTGATAGGAAGTATAGTTCCTATAGAAGCCTTAAGAAATCCGGATAGAGGATTTCATGTGGAATCAGATTTACTCTGTGATAATCTGAAAAGTCCGTATAACGATTATGAAGTTTATGAAGACAATTTATATGAGAAGAAACTGGAACTAGTTGATGCCAAGAATGATGGTATAACGCTTGTTCAGCAATATATTTACCTGACAAAGTGGGTTAATAAAGATTTAGACGATGAGGCTTTGGGCAATGTGCGAAAGATATTCGAATTGTTGAAGAAACAAGGTTATAAGGCAATTCTTCGTTTTGCATACAATCACGGAGGATTGAACACCTCAGCCGGAGAATCAAAACAATGGATATTGCGGCATATAAACCAGTTGACTCCGTTGATAAACGAGTATATCGGACAAATTGCAACTGTTCAAGTGGGCTTTATAGGAGCATGGGGCGAGTGGCATAACTCACCGTTGTCCAATGACCAAGTAGCGAAGAACTCTGTGGTGAATGCGTTGCTTCAGGCATTGCCTGCACCTTATTGTGTGGAGTTGAGATATCCAGCACAGAAAAGGGCTTTGACATTGAATAACGAAAACTATCGTGCTCGCATCGGATTTGCCAACGATTACTTTACGGCTGGAGAGCATTCACATGCTCCTGGAAACGATTTCGTCCCCAATACGGAAGATTACATGATGGTGGCTGATGAGGTGAAACGCTATAATTATTATATAAGTGGAGAAATACCTTACAATGAAGATACAGAATGGGGACTTCCTTTCTTGATTACGCCAATAAAGTCTTTGAAGATATTGCGTGAACACCGCTATTCAGCGTTCGATATCAGCCAGAATTTCGATTTGAATATCATGAGCTGGAAGCGAGTAAAGGTTTACCCTTCTTTGCTGGACGAGAATAAGATTCTTTTCGACGCAAGTTATTTTAAGGATGCTGAAGGAAACGATGTGGTGCGTTCGTTCTATGATTTCGTGCGCGATCATCTTGGTTATCGTCTGAATTTGCATCCGGAATCTACGGTTAAGGCAGACGGTGGAAACTTGGCATACGACTTGACGATTACTAATACGGGTTTTGCTACAGTAATTAATCCTAAAGAAGTTTATTTGGTATTGGTTTCGGAAGAAAACCAAGTGGTGAAGGAGTTTAAACTGGATGTTGACCCAAAAAATTGGATTCCGACAACAGAACAAGAGCCCGATGTGGCTGCCAAGTATAGTTTGAAAGGTAGCGTAGCGGCTGGCGTAAGCGGAAAGTTTAAGGTAGGGCTTTGGATTCCTGAAAAAGGTACGGATGCCATGAAATACAATGCGGATTATGCCATCCGTTTGGCACAGACTGGAAATGTTTCGTATTGGACTGATGCAGCGGGTAAATATTCGGTAAATATAATAGGAGAGATTGTTTTTTAAATGAGTAAGTATATAGTTTGTGTTCGTGCAGTTTTGTACGTAACGGCAGCTAACGCGCTACTGAAAGAGTACGATGGTCTTGACTTAGGTTTTGAACTCGAAAAGCAAGAGTAAACATTGGGCATATCTGCCTAATCTCGATTAGATAGGTAGTGTAAAATAAAAGCATCCGGTTTCATTTCTCTTCTTTTTAAGGAGAAGGTGATAAAACGGGATGCTTTTTTTGTTTTAAGGCATGTAGCGGTAAAGCGCTGCTTATAAATCGTTGTCCAAGTCTATAGTTATATCGTACAAGTCATCGAAGCGGATATTTTCGGACGCGATAGTGGTATTTATAAGTTTGCCATTCTCATTTTTATAGGTCTTTATCACTTCGTACGATATGGTATCGTCATTACTGTACGCCTCAATATTGATTTCTTGTCCTTCTATATTCTTCAGTACAATTACTTTTCTATACTCTTGTGATACTGCAGAACATATAGTATAAGATAACCTTATTCTTCTTACTCCTTCTGCTGTACCTAACACATCCAGAAAAACTTGTTTAGTTAGTAGCGGATCATCTACAATCACTCCATAGTCAATTAATCTATAAGGAGGATATTTCAAGACGGCTCTGTTTTTGTCTTTGAAATAGAGTACTTTTGATGCCATGACTTTCAGTTCCCTTTCATCCTTGCCACGTATTTCAAGACTGTCTTGATCTGTTTCTTCGGTTAAAAGTATATGTCTGTTAGCCAACACTACATCATCAGGGTCGAGTATATCAAACACCACTTCCACTTTACTGAATACGTTGAAGTCTATCGTACCGCTCATTACCTGTATACGCCTGTAGAAAGTGTAAATTTCCGGAAATATATTAAGAATGTTGGCTCTTGAAAGTATTGGCTTGGTTATTATCTCTCTCGGAGATACACTGTTGTTGCCATTGTCGGCATACTGAAACCTTAATTGATAATAGTAACCGTCGGCATCGTCGTTTTCTTCTTCGTTGGACCATGAAACCGAATGAACCTCACTGTGCTCTTTTGCGGTGTACACGAAATCGGCTAATGGACTGCAATTATCTGGAATGGCTATTCCTGGTTCTGTAATGTCGGTTTTCAATCCGTCTTTTTGCCTCCACAGCAAACACTCGGCACATACCAGGTTGCTCTCGTTCTTGTGGAAGTCATAATTAAATTTGACTTCTATGTTTTTTCTTTTCCATTGTGTCCCTAAAACCACTTTTTGCGTATAGTCACTAAGGTTATCGCCTATCACATTGTTCTCGTCGAATAAAATGCCATGTGGGGTATGATGGCTTATCACTGCCGTACGCGTAGAGTAATCTATATGCAGCGAACGTTCGTTTTCAACACTTCTGTTAGTGTACTTATACTTTAGTCCTATTTTTACCGGACACACTTTAGATAGAATATCCAGCGAATCTGGTTTTACTGCAATGGCGGTTGTAGGTACAAAGAATTCTTTGAGCACTTTGTCTTGGAAATCTTTGATAATATCGTCTATCGCCTTTTTCTCTTCTTCAGTAGTGCCTAAGTTGGCGCATTCTATCTTGATGTCTCCGTTTTCCATCAGCTTTTGCGTGAGCCATTCCAGCTGTGTGTGCAGCCCCAAGTGCACACTTTTGATAGGAATTTCTATATCGGCATCTATATTTGTACTGATGGTTTTCTTGCATCGCTCTAAGTAGGCTGTCATTTTTAGGTCGAATGTAGGCTGAAGGGCTGCAAACTGCAGGTCGTATACTACTGCCATTTGTCCGCCTTGACCGCTTTTCATGGTAGAATAGATTAATTCGGTTCCGTATTTATCGTATTCCACATTGAAAACAGCTTTAAGGTCACTTGTAAGAGACGGCCGTTGTGAACTGATAATGGTTCTTACCATATCGCTGGTGTCTACATCATCTCCCGACGATTCGCCTAACGTAATGAGATATACCTTGCCGTCTATCCATTGTGGAGTAGTGAGCCTTACATCCGATGATATGGACTTAATGTTGCTTCTTAGTGCGCTAAAGGCCTTTTCCAGTCGGGCGGGCGTTATTTCACATATAGAGTTTAAACGGAGGTAAGAGCCTGCTGTATCATCTAGACTTGAGCTGGAAGACGCATCTACCATCTTGTTTTCGTAAAACAGTTGAAGTCCTAATTCGTACTTATTGTTGTCGTCTGTTCTCTTTGCCATCTTTATTTCATTTGGGAAATAATAAATGACATTTTCATTCTGATGGTCGCCATAGAAGACCACGCCTTCATAAATTCCGTATGCTTTTGATAAATCCAGCATTTCTTACCTCCATTTCTGATTAATTAGCTATTCTTCTACAAATTCCAATAGCACTTCATCGGCCGAGCTGTTTAGCTTCTTGCTTCTGTATCTGTACTCTTTTCCTTTTGCTACAAATTTGTATGAATAGATTTTACTGTCACCCTTTTTCCACGGATATGAGATACTGGCTTCTTCATCGCCGCTTAGTATTAGCTCTTCTATCGGTGTTGTAGAAGTTGCGGTAGTGAAAGTGATTTTCAGTTCTTTGATATTCAGCTTCTTGAAGTCGTCAGGATTCTTCAGCCTGAAGCGGATGGTACGCTCAGGTTTCAAGCTGTCGGCATCAATGTATAAAAAGCCCTCATTGTTAAACGGAATCCATCCGCCTTCCGCCATAGATCCATCCTTGTTGTAAACACGATAGTAATATTCAAACTTATTCTTCGGAGTATCCAGACTGCAAGAAACCTTCAGGGTATCTTCTGTTTTATCCGCATTGAAAGTGAATTGGTTGACTATCGGGTCTTCTTGTATGGTGTCTAATACACGTGTTTCTATGAAAACCTTACTTATCACATCCCAATTGGCCATACATTCTATATCTACCTGCCATTTGTTTTCAAATGGGTTGGGCACAATTACTGAAGAGTGTGTGGAATCTTTTTCAGCGTTAAGCGTGATGTCTTTAGCGTTAGGTATTACATAAGTATACTGCAGTATGTAATCTAATTTCAGCTCGCGGTCGGCTATGATGGAAACCCTCTTGTTCTCTGAGTTCTTTCCGTCAAAAATCAGCTCCTTGCTCATGATAATCTGGTTGTCATAATTAGGACTCTTTACATCCAGCTTAACAATAACCATAGAGGTATGTTCAAGCACAGATAAATCGTCAAGCATGATTACCAGATCATAGCTTCTGTAGTAGTCAGAAGGGTTAATGGTAATGTAATTGCTGTTTGTTTCGCAAACCTTTGTCTTCAGCATGCTGGGCAAGAAACCAGGAGTAGAATCCAGATAGATTTGAGACCAATACAGATACTTGTAGTTCTTGGTGCGATGGCGCGTATAAGTAAAGTTCTTTGATAATACCTTTTCTTCTGCTCCACAGTTAAATGCAAGTGTTTCTATGTCATTTACAGGTAATCCGGTTTCCACGTCTACTACCTGACAGTGAGTAACCACCGACTTAATGAAGTTGCCATCGAATGTGTCATCTGATAACTTGATGGTTACCTTTTGTCCCTTTACCTCAAGAGCGTCAAGAGTTATCCATGAAAGGAAGTCTTTAAGCTGAATGTTGGCACTGTCAATCATTTCCTTTATTTGTCCCTGCGGACTAACGGGAATGGTCTTTGCGTTTCTTTGGTTCAGATTAATATCATAGCTATTCAACTGTTCCTGATTACACTCTTTCTTTGTATAGGTCTTGTTTGGAATAACACTTCCGATGATGCCTTGCGTAAGATCGACTATGCCTTCTACTAAAGGATTTTTGTTTGATTTTTCCTCTATCAGGGCTTGCTTTTCTTCGAAGAAACGCTTGGTGACTTCTGTTTTCAGCTCATTCATCATCGCCTTCATCGCATCGGCCTTGATATCAGGATCGGTTTCTTCAATCTCTATAGTCAATGCTTTGGTGCCGATTAATTCGTCTACTGTCTTTTCAATGTCTTTATTGTAGAACAGATATCGTCCACTGCTTTTTGTCTGAACATGATGATATATTAAAGACATGTCCGCCTTCATTCTGGCCTTGAAAACCGGAGTGACGCCCAGTATATCCAAGTCGTAATAAATTAAGGCGGCTATCTCATTACCGCTTAAAGTGGCCACTAGCCTTTTGGCATCTTCGCCTGTAGTTCTTACTACCAGCGACGCTCTGTTTGTACCCAGCATAGACGGTCGGAAGTCGGAACTTACGAACCATTTTTTAGGGTCGCTTTCTGCGCCGGCTTGTGCCATCATGAATCTTACCACTCCCTTATGTAGCGGTGCGGGACAAAGCGTTTTGGCCGAAGCGTTAAACTCTTTTTTGATAGCTTCGCGCACTGTCTCCATCTCCTCATCGGTGATATGCAAATCAACATCAAGAGTCAATGCCGTTTCAAGAATACTGTCGTTTTCCTTTCCGGCACCCGACTCCGGTATCAAGGCATACGCCGATATAGCCGGTTTTCCGCTGTCGCCTATGGCAAGGCGTGGCTTTTGTGTGATATAATAAAACACACTGGGGTCTTTATCGTCTTTATATACCCTAATGTTGCCAACATCAAGGTACGGAGGTTGTAAATTCAGCATACTTATTTGTTTTTAGGTGGTCTTAACATGATAAAGCTATTCTCTGTGCTACCAGTAACAGGCTCTAATTCTGTACCGTTCATATCATAAAGAGTCATTTCCCATTTTATCGTTACCTTTCTATCGTCAGGGCATAATAGATATATGTATTTAGACTCCAACTCTTTATCCTTTGGAGAGAACCTGAATTCCATAGGCCTTGTCATGCTTTCCGAAGTCTCAATTTGCACTATGGCACGATAGTACTTTTCTCCTAAATCCAATAAATCTATGCCTGCCACTTCTATTCGTCTTAACGGGAGAATAATAGAGTTGGAATCTTTATCGCCCTTTAATTGAGTAGATGAAATCATAGGCATACCTTTTTCATTGTATTTCAGTTTTACATCATAGGTATAATCTGCAGGTACTTGACTCTGTGAGCAAATGTTTACTTTTACAGGTTCCCACTCGTCTTCTTGCGATAGAGAGAACGGGAACAAGCAGTCGCCGTAATGAATCTCACCACTGATTTCCTTTACGCTTTCATCCGGATTTATCGGGAGTTCTACCTTTATGCTTCTTCGTCCGCTGAATGGGAAATCGGTTACATTAAACGCTCCGTCATCATCTATGATACAAGTCTTTTCGGGCATTGTGATAGGATCAATGTACTTAAAGAAATATGTTACCTGATAATGTACGGGTTGGTCTAATATCATTTCCAAACTGCGCTTGAATCGTAATTCCTCGTCCAGATTAGAAGACGTAATCTGCACGGGACCCATAATTATTTTTCCTTTGGCATCCTTATAGTGCAACTCTACCATATAGCCCGTAACGCTTAAATTGCTTGGAAGGCTCTTTATATCAGGATGAGGCTTAAAGCTTAAATCTATAATACCTATCTTACCCACATTCACTTGGATAAAACCGCCTTCTGCAGTCTTTTCGGGATACACCACAGGTTCTGAACAACCCTTAAGATATACATAAGTAGTGTATTTCACTACGCCAGTATCATTCTTAGGCTTTCTGAAATTCCAAACACAGGTAGGATTGCTCTTGTCAAACAAGAATGCATGCTTTCTATTATCTGCATCAGCAGACGGATAATCGCATTCCACCTTAATGCTATTGACAAACGGTTCTTCATCCCATAGCGCATTGGCATTGACCATAATCTTGTTAAAGGCGAAAACCTGCTTAGAGAGGTCTATGGTAGTTACCATTCTCTTTAGCTGTTCATCGCTTACATTTTCAAAGAATTCATAGATATTGGCCTGCGGACAGATGTTGAATTCAAAATCTCTATTTTCAGAGAAATTCATTTCTGTGAAGCTCTGCATTTCTTGCGTGATAAGCTGACTCAGATTTTCCTTTCTTACTTCTGGTGTTAGAGACTGTATCTTAGATTCGTAGATGCTTTCTATTTTCTTTTGCAAGATAGACATCATGGATTCTCGGATGCTTTGCACTACATTTTCATCTAAATCGGCATGGTTTTCTATGTCTACATTCATGAAACCAAGATCGGTAACCAATTCAGTGAGCTCTTTATAGACTATTTTGTCGCCTTTGCATTTTTTATCTACCTTATCTACGAAAGAGTCGATAACGCTTTTCTGAACGGAGCCTGCGTAAATACGGATATCCATTGCCGGCATTCTCATTTTCAGTTTCATGTCAAACCGGATGGCTATATCCTTATTTCGGTTCATGATGCCATTGTAGAATACAGCGGCTCCCATAGGAGTAAGACGTATGGCTGTGGCACTATTGTTATCGCCGAACATGGCAGGCTTTCCACCACCCGAATGCCATTCTATCAGACTTCCTTGTTTAGGTTCCAGCACTTCTACACTTCCAGATGTGTACATTATTGAACCAAAATACAATTTGTCTTTATTGGGTTCAATAACAGAATTTATTTCAGAATCTAAATAAGATTTAAACGCGCCTGTAGAAGAGCTGTCATTTGCCATTTCCATAGCTGAGCTGTTATTTGCCATTTCCATAGCTCTGTGTTTCCTTTTTATACGAGCTATGATGGCATTATATCTGCTGTTCTGTATTCCACTAGATGCTATCCGTTCTTTGATTTCTTCTTTTTCTTCATCTGTTACATGTAGATTCACATCAAAGTTTACGCTACCACCCGTAAAGCCTGATACTGCAGTTTCGTCGGAAGCTTTTGCTGCCGACCAGAACTCAGCATGGAATATCGGAAGATTGGTTTGGTGACTGATTCCTACATGCGGAACAGATCTTATGCAATAGTACTTATTACAATCTTCGTGGTCGGGAAAGACCTCTATGTCTTTGTAAATTAGAACACTCGGTAAAGTAATCATATTGTTTTAGTTTAAAGGTTATACAGTGTTTTAATGTCTTCTTCTATAAGGTATAAATTATCGGACTCTGAATAAGTGGTCCATTCGCTCCAAGAAAAAGCATCTGCATTATCGCGTGTAACTAGGGCTACTCTGTAGTTGAATACACGCTTTTCAGAGCTTTGTGTTTTTATCAGTGCATTTAGGTTGGGGGTCATAATAACCTTTGCCTCTTCGCCTTTAATCAGGGCAACCTTCTCATCTACTCCGAGGTTGTTTTTTAGATGAACCCATACCGCAATGATGTTAGGGAAGTCTGCCCACTCAAAGTTTGTTCCTACCTTTAGCACCCATTTGTCTAAATCGTACACCGCGTCTTGATTATACTCGTTTACTATAGACTTAATGTCTTTATCAAGCAGACGAATATCATAAGGCTCGCAGGTCAGTTCGTTCCAATAGTCCTTATCGATAAAGAATAGCGCCTGTTTCTTCTTCATGCTTGATATTTGCTCTTGCGTCAAAGAAACAATAATGCTTTCTCCGGGGTTAAGGGTGGTAGGCCAAGCGTTGGTGCAGCGCAAGTTTCTGTACACGTCGGTCACTTCATTCTTTTTCCAATGCCTAGCAGTCATTTCCACGCCGCCTATTACCAAAGCATACTTGCCATGATTTGTAATCTTTGCTTGGTAGAAAGGCATCTTTATTTCCTTATCGGTATTTTCAAGAATGCTTACTTGTGTTTGGAAACCGGTGAGCTCCTGCAAGTCAAGTTTTACAGGAATAGGACCAATCTCACGCTTATTCTCACCTGTAAGACCTTCGTGCACCGTGAAAAACACATTGCCTATAACAATACCCTTTTGGGTAATCAGTTCATGGAACAGATTTATCAATCCATCAGTAGGCGAGCGCATGACGATGAAGAAGCTCGATTCGGGCGCAGCCTCTATTTTCTCATCGCAACTCAGAGCCTTAAAACCATCGGGACCATAAAGGCTGCCACCTTCCATTTCCGCTCCCCACTCAAAGCGGGCAGAGTCATAACCGGCATATCTCAGCTTAAAGTATTTCTTACCTTTTCTGTTTTGAAGAAACTGATAAGCTTCGCGCTTGGCGCTTGGCAAGATGTGCGGGCCTATGCGGAACCTGATTAGCGCATGGAAGCCACCGTTGGTGCCTTCGCTTTCCAGACTGGTAGTCATTTCAGGAGCGTTTGTATCCATTGCTTTTACACGGTATTCTTGTGGAAGGAAGCAAATGGTATCATCGCGCATGGTATCCATGAAATAGATTGACTCATCATTAGGACCTATCAGTTTTTCCCAGCACAGAATGCCTTCTGCCTGTTTGAACATGGTGTCATAGCTGGCGCTTTCTTCTGTTACGGCTATAGGAATAGTTCCGTAGACAGTGCTTGTTATCGGATTTGGTTTGTATTCTGTGTTGCTGATGTTAGCTTGCATTTCTTCGCTGCTCACATCCAGCCAACTTATCTTGGCTGTCCAAGAGATAGAAGCGCCTCCTTTGGTTATGACATCTTTCATGGCTAAAAATATATCTGCGCGATCTATCTGAATATCACCAATTAAATTTTGCTCTCTTCTGTCATTAAGGACATGTTTAAGTAACAAACGATGCGATTTGTCCGTCTCATCTTTGTATTCCAAATACAGTGATGCTTCGCATATCAACAAAGGCAACGCGTCTTTTACATCGGTCTCCACTTTAAAACCATACGATAGTTTTATGCCATCTTTATTTCTGCTAAACACAAAGTCGATAGGATTGCCTGGACTGGCCAATCTGCAAAACACAATCTTTGGCACTCCAACTTTTGTCTCGCATTCATTATTAGACGCTTCAGATTTTCCATCGTTTTCTTTCTTGTTATAGGCAGTCATAGTTTCGGTGTCAGAATACTGCCCAAGCAGTAGATTGACACATTTATAATATGCCATATCGTTTAGAAAATTCTGGAGTATGTCTTTAAAGCTTGTATTCATATCACTCTGTTTTACATGATTTAAAATTAGTGCTGTTTATAATTTGCTTTGTGGAGGTGCATCATTTGGTAATTCTACAATGTCTGAGTTTACTGTTACTTCGCCACTTGTGAATTCGTCACAACTACCTTTTTCTACATATTTAACCTTAACTTTTGGCAGTATGGTAGAGTCTTTGATTTTCATAGGTATAGTCACATCATCGTGTGATTTTGCTGTGAATCTAATTCGGTTAGAAGAATCTTCGTTATAATGATAATGAATGTTGTTTGCATCATCATCATAACTTACATCTATGTAAGCCCTATACCACTTTTCCCAGTCTATAGACGACCCCTTAATAGTCAGATTGATTTCTTTTTTTATCGGGGCTGGACTCGCTATATATTCCTTTTCATCATTCGATGATAAAGTAGACGATGTGTTACCTTTTGATGGTCTAACTGCTACATCTTCTTTAGGTGGAATGGAACCAGGTATAATGATGTAATTTTTTGGAGCATCAATCTCATCACTTAGATATTCTCTACCTTCAGAGATGTAGTGCGCAGTGACTTTAGGGCGGATAGTAGTGTCTTTAACCGCTATTTTAACTTCATCTATAGTTTTGTTCTTTGTAAGTTTAATAGGTTCTATGTCTTCGTCTGTATAGTGAATATTGTTGGTAGGATCGTCATATCTGAAAAATAGAATCACCTTATCCCATTTCTGCCAATCTAGACCTTCAGCGTCAAGTTCTATTTTTATTTTTTTCATGCCAAGTATGATGCTTTCATACTGTATGTTAGATTTTGGCGCCCAGGTTTTCTCTTTAGACCATTCCGATGATTTTCTCTCACTGTCGTTCACCAGATAATATTCGTACATAAAGCTGTAGTTTATCGGCAAGTCCTCTTTCAGACGTTTTTGCCAAACCCACTCGTCTGCCTCTTTAATCCAACCGCTGTTATCTTCTTCGCCTTGACTTCTGACTTTTACTCTGACACGGCTAATTGACTCTTGGAAATCAACGTCAAATTTAACCATGTACATTCCGGACAGGTTGTCGTTAATTGCCAAGTCTGTAATAGTGCTTTCTTTCACGTCTGTCCATTCTTCTGATCCGTTTTGGTAATAATACCGTACGCGATAGGTGTAGATGCCGTTACCGTTGTACATGTAACAGTTCCATTGGTCGGATATGTTAGATGGTGTAAGCGTAATAAGTTTTGTGCCGCCTTTCTTTTCAGGGGCATCTTTATACTTGAACTCAACGTCTATTTTGCTAATTTCATCCCATGCCACATCGCCGGCTGAACAATTTACGCACAGGTTGCGAATATCTACGTAGGTAATGACTATAGGTTCATTATACCCCTTACTTTCTTTCGGTTCTGAATAATTGTCTCCCTGCTTGCCATAAACATCGTATCCGCGATATACAATCTTAGTTCTATAGTTGAATTTGTCGATTAAATTACCAGCTTCATCGCGTGCCATCACCACATAGAAAATCTTAGAGTTGGAGTTCTCTGAGTCGAAAGTGAATGTTTCTTCTCTTGGATTCTTTCCGTATGGATATTTCACCTTGACGTTTATCTGAAGAATATCCTTCTCAAAGTTGGCGGCATCTACAGTGATAGGAATGGCCATCTTTTGGAAATACAGCTGTGATGCATCGCATTCTGTAACCAAATCTTTTATATCTACACCATCTAATATGAAATTAAGGTTACACTGAGGATTGTGCTCAAGTTCTACCTTTTCATTCTTTTCGATAGAGAAATTAAACGTAGAATTATCGGAGATAGTGATGTTATTCTTTAGCTTGTAATCCACATCATAGTTTCCTAATTTTTTCTCGTTGCCATCATTGTCCTTGCTTTTTTCTACATCGTGTGGGCTTCGTACATTATTGGGGTCTAATGGCTCTACTTTCTCAAACATTGAAGAGCATACTTCGTTTGATATACGTTTAGATAACGCTTCTATCACGAGATTTTCATATTTTGTATTCTGTTCGTTATTTGTCAGATTCTCTATTTTTACTGTTATAAAGTCTCGGTTGTAAGAAGAATTTCTTGTGAGGTTATTTATAAATTCATGTGATACATATAGATTTACTCCATTAGAATAGACTGTTCCTATATGTTCTACATTTACAGGCCCATAATATTTAGCATCTGTTCCTTTATTTTCATGTCGTAAGTCCTGAAGTAAATTATAAATCTTCATTTGATTAATACTTACCGAAGCCTTGAGCGATAAAACTGCATTATACATCAATTCATATCTTACAGTTACTCCTGAAGCAACATATTCATTTTTCTTATCTCTGGGTTTGAAGCATTCATACAGAATTTGAGAGTCATAAGAACCGTAGTTTGCTGAAAAGATTGCATTACAGTTGCCGTTTAAATTGGGCTTGGCTTGACACATGGCTGTGCCGTCTAATGCAGAAGCTCCCACATAAAACATTACATTGCCTTTAGTGAAATTTACTGGGCAAATCATAGCTTTTCCATAGCAGTTACCCTTGTAATTAGGATAGTATTGTTCTTTATCTTTCCGTATCTGTTCCGGGTTGGCAAAATTGTCTACTACTTTCCGAATGGCCTCCAACTCTTCTTTTGTAAGATGCAGGTCGACACCCATAATAAAATGGCCTTGTTGAAACCTCTCTTCTTCTGTGTTGATGCCACGAGCGAATATTGTATAATCAAATACCGGACGCTTTGTTATTCGGTCGAACTGAAGACGAGGAGTATTATTCAAGTAATAAAACTTGAACGGATCTTCATGGTCGCGAAATAGTTCAATGTGACCCAAATCAATGTTGCCTGTTGTATCAGTAAGCTTAGGAGCTTTAATTAAATGTGTAATCATACTGGTAAAATTTAAGAAGTTAAACATCGAGAAGGAATTCTGCAGCGTCAAGAGCTATTCGTTCTTTTTTAATCATCTTTTTATTTATATTTATATCCTTTTCGTCTGCTGTATTGTTCAAGGTAACATTTATGTCTTCTACCTGAACATAAGAGTCAGGATCGGAGTCGTTATTCACTACCAAGTACCGATAGGGGTGTTTCTTTGTCAGCCTACCTAATGAAATAGGAGGATTGTTTTTGTACTTGAATTTCAAATCGATAGATCGAATCAAGTCAAAAGAATCTTCTTTGTCTATGGTGCTTATTTTTATGAAGCCATAGAGTGGGTCGTTGACAAGGAATTCGCCAGCTTCCACATTTTTTGTGGTTACTGTAAGGCTCCTGCTTGAAACTGGGATTTGATCTTTAAAGCTATAAAGAACCAGTGCATCATAATTTTCATTAGGATTTAGCAGAATAACATGGTCTATGGCTTCCTCTATCTTTTCATTATATATGCGTTGGCTTTGTTCTCCGGTGGCAGTTTTGCTATATAACGAGAAGATAACAGAATTAAACATGTTCAAATCTAATGCGGCTATCTGTATTTGCAATGGCTTTACAATTTTCAAGAAGTCGGCATGCGAAATGCTGACCGATTTTTCTGAAGTCTCTTTGTTTGGTATAGTAAAAATAGCGTCTGTTTTATTGAAGCCAATGAGGTGAGAATTGTCGAATACAAAGTGTACAGTATAATTCAGTTTTTCGCCCACAGCGTTTTTTACGCCATAATTCTCCGAATAGAAATTAAACGTGAAATACGGATTCTCTTTTGTCAGAGAGAACTGTATACCCGAAGTATCCGGATGGCTTACATCTACCTCGATTGACTTTAAGTGGTATTTATCGAAGTTTATTCCGTTGGCTTGGAACATTACTTCATGCTGACGGAATTCTTCTGAACCCAATTTTACCAAATGAACCTGTTTGTTATAGTCTATGCCATCAAGCATAACCATACCACACGGGTGGATAACCTGGTTAACGGCAAAACGCTTGTCGAAGGTATAAGTGCGCTCTTTTTTGTCTTCAACTTTTTGCTTTTTAAATGCATAGGCAAGTTTTGCATTCAAGTTCCATGTTATTGCAGAAGCCTTTCTTTTTTCAACCTTGGTGGGTTCTTTAGGCTCATCTTTGGTTTCTTCTTTGGCTTCTTCTTTTGATTCAGTATCAGGCTTTTCGTCTTTATCTTTTTCTATCTCTTTTTCAGTATCCTTTTCTATCTCTTTGTCTTTTTCAGCCTTAGTATTTTCTTTCTGTTCCTTATCTATAGCTTCATCCTCTGATTTTTTATCTGCGTCTTCTTTCTTAAATAGACTTGCCAATTTGCTTATTCCATTTTTAGCTGATGTAATAAGATCAGCTTTTTCCGTCGAAGCGGTTTGAGCTTTACTTTCCTGACTCTTGGTTTCAGAAGATTCTTCGCTTTCTCCATCGTCTGGCTTCTCATTACCGGATGTAGAATCTGTACTTTCTGAGTCTTTTTTCAATGCGCTATACGATTCGTAAGGAATAGGTACAGGCGTGAATAGTTCTGCTGATAAAAGTCTTTTTACCAACTCCATTCCTGTAGGGTCATTCGGTCCTAAGATACTATCTTCACCATCTTTGTAATTGGTTTGTTTTATAATTATAGAACCATTATTTGTCAATTCCCGGAGCATTACGTCTACATCGGCGTCGGCTATTACTTTTATATTATATCCGTCGCCATCTTCTTTTTGGTCGGAGTCTGTTTTATTATCCTTATTAGAAAAATTAAACTCGCTATCAAACTTAAATTTATGATTCTTGTATTCGTCTACAGCCTTAAAGTTGACAGTAATCTCTACATTATGCGCAGGTTCTACACCTTTGTACGTCAGGTCATACATTACTGCAAGCTGAGAGCTATTTTTAGCGTCTGATACGTTTTCTCCTGTAAGTTTATTCTTTAGTAGTTTGTGAATTATTTCAGCTTCAATAGCCCCTAATTTTACAGAGAAAACCGCATTCTCTTTGTCATACAATGAAGGTTTATGTGATCCTACTACTCTAATTTTAGCATTCTGGCCATCATCTTTTCCATCATTGCCTAATATGATAAGTCTTACCTCACCTTCATTAAATTGTACAGGCGTAATAATTATATCTTCTCCGGTTACAATTGGTTTCTGTAGATTTTTTTGATTAGTGATATATTTATCTATTTCCTTCGGGTCGGTAATATTTTTTTCTTTTAATTCCTGCAATAATTTTTCGTTTTGATAGTTCTTTATCAACTCTTCTTTGAAATTCTTAAGAGTGTCATCATCGGGATTCTTTAATTCAACTTCCAGAGTCAAGTAGCCTCCCTTTAAATTTTCATTTTCGCCAGTGGGGTTTTTCTTTCCTTCGGCTGTATTGAAATCATGATAGGCTACAAAATCAAACTTTTTTCCGCCTTCAGACAGTAAGACTTCACTTTTTGGAAGATAGTAATATCTTCTTGTGTCATTTAAATCTCGGAACAGAGTAAAACCATTTATCTGGATGGGGTGTTCTGTAGATAACATAATGAAATAAGATTTAAGTTAATAGATATAGTACAATTAAGTATCATGCCATGTAAAGAAATGGCAATAACCGCTAATAGTTAGAATACACTTCACTTTATGGTGAATTATGATTCTACAAAAAGAATAAAGTTTTCTCCTATAGTTATAGTAATCTCTTAAAGGAGTCTGCTTAAGCACACGTTCAAATCTAAAGAGATATGATTCGTATTAGTGTAAAAGCTAAATAAAATGTCTAATAAATGTAATCTCTTAATATCGCAAAGGTAGTAATTTAGATTTATTGGACAAGTTTTTGAAAGGGAAACAGACGAAAATATGTTTTTAATCAGATAATCAATGAAATATTGTTGTCGGTGTGGTAGGAAGACTTAAACCGGTGAAAACGACCATAGATTAGTACAAATATGAGAAGATGTAATATGCTTTTACTAAGACAAAGTGATGTAACGTTTTCTACAGCACGATTTAGGTTGTATTTTATTCTAAAAAATCGGCTTCAGAAGCCTTCTGGATGGGGTTAAAAATTATATGCGAATTGTAAATAAAAGAATGCAATGAAATAAAAAAAGAATGTGAACGGTTAAGTGAAAGAATGCGAGTAGTTGATTGATTACTCGCATTCTTTTATTCGTTCTTTTTAGAGTTTTTTTATGTGTGTAAATCTTACTCTTTCTCCGCTTTGAGCGATTTGTTTATTGAGTCTATGTAGTCTAAGATTTCATCTCGTCCGGTACCTTTTTCAGATGAAGAAACAAAATACGGAGGAAGCTCTTCCCACTGCTCTCTCAGCGTGTTAAGGTAGAATTTCACGTTTTGCTTGGTCTTGTTAATAGTCTGCTTGTCGGCTTTAGTAAATATAATGCCGAACGGAACACCGTTTTCGCCAAGCCATTCCATAAATTCCAAGTCTATTTTCTGAGGCTTCAAACGGCTGTCTACCAATACGAAAAGACACGTCATCTCTTCTCTCTCAAGCACATAGTACTCTATGAGTTTCTGAATCTTCTCCATCATTTTCTTTCCGCGCTGCGCATAGCCGTATCCCGGAAGGTCTACCAAATGCCACTGCTTATTGATAAGGAAGTGATTGATAAGCAACGTTTTACCTGGAGTGGATGATGTCATCGCCAGTTTTGAGTTCTTGGTCAACATGTTGATGAGGCTCGATTTGCCCACGTTAGAGCGTCCGATGAAAGCATATTCCGGCAAATCGGATTTCGGACACATGTCGGCTCTTGAGTTACTGATTACAAATTCTGCGCTGGTTATTTCCATAAAATGATGTTTTTGAGTTTACAAAGATAGAGTAAGTGAATTAAATCTCAAAATAAGTTGACTTTGATTTGATTAATTCATTATATTTGCAAATATATGCTAATCAGAAAATAAAAAACAGAATAAAATAGACATGGTTTCGAACAACAATCATTTGGTGATAATGGCCGGTGGGGTAGGAAGTCGTTTCTGGCCGATGAGTACTTCAGATATGCCAAAACAGTTTATTGATGTGTTGGGATGCGGCCGTACGTTGCTTCAGCTTACGGTAGACCGTTTTGAGGATATTTGTCCTGCAGAAAATATTTGGGTGGTTACTTCCGCCCGTTATGCCGATATGGTGAAAGAGCAGCTTCCCGAAATAGCTCCCGATCATATATTGCAAGAGCCTTGCCGCAGAAATACCGCTCCGTGTATAGCTTACGTGAGCTGGAAAATCAAGTCTCGTAACCCGAAGGCGAATGTTGTGGTGACTCCAAGCGACCATGTGGTAATGAACGTGCGCGAGTTTGGCAGAGTAATCCAATCGGCTATGAATTTTACTGCCGATTCTGACGCTATCGTCACTCTGGGTATGAAGGCCACTCGTCCGGAAACCGGATATGGATATATAGAGGCCGATTTGTCGATGGCTTGTCCTTCTAATAAGGAGATTTATCGTGTAGACGCTTTTAAGGAAAAACCGGATATCGGTACGGCTCGCAGATACTTGCAGCGCAAGAATTATTTCTGGAATGCGGGTATATTTATATGGAACGTAAATACTATAGTGAATGCGCTGCGTGTATATCAGCCTAACATGGCAGAGGTGTTTGAGCGTATGCTTCCTTATTATTTTACAGATAAGGAACAGGAGATGGTGAACGAGCTGTTCCCTACATGCGAGAATATATCTGTTGACTATGCCATTATGGAAAAGGCGGAAGAGATTTTCGTGTTCCCGGCATCGTTCGGATGGAGCGATTTGGGTACATGGGGTTCGCTGCATGATAACTCGAAAAAAGATCCTCAGAATAACGTGTGCATAGGTTCGGAAATCAAGTTGCACGAAACTCGCAACTGCATTATCCATACGCTTCAGGAGAAGAAGGTGGTGGTTCAGGGCCTCGACGGTTATATAGTAGCCGAAAACAACGATACGCTGCTGGTGTGTCGCTTAACAGAGGAACAACGAATAAGAGAGTTCTCTGAGGAATAATATCAGAAAGATATAATAAAAAAGTCCGGTGCACTTTATGCTGATGCGCCGGACTTTTTTTATGCTCTGCCGAACCGCCTTCTTACTTAAAATCGTTTAAATGATATGATTAAAAACTGAATGTGCTGACGTTAATTGTTTTTCTTGACTAGAATTCGTTACTTTGCGGAAAATTTTAAATTGATATAAATGGAACGAAAACTAAAAGACTACCTCATGCTGTCAGTAAAAGGAATGTGTATGGGAGCAGCCGATGTAGTGCCGGGAGTGTCTGGCGGTACAATTGCCTTTATCACTGGTATTTACGATGAGCTTATTAATTCGATAAAGAGCATTAATGCGGCAAGCCTGAAGATGTTTTTTACAGGTAAGTGGGGTGAATTCTGGAAGATGATAAACGGTAAGTTCTTGCTGTTTCTTTTGGCTGGAATTGGTATCAGCGTATTCTCATTGGCTAAAATCATTACTTGGTTGCTGGTAGCGTATCCTGTATTGGTGTGGTCGTTTTTCTTTGGATTGGTTTTGGCGTCTACTTGGTTTGTAGGTAAGGATGTGAAAGAGCGCAACTGGAAGACTGGTCTCGGTTTTCTTCTTGGTGCTGCCTTGGCATTTTATATTACGGTAGCTACTCCGGCAGAAACGCCGTCGCATTTCCTTTTCATATTCTTGTGTGGAGCCATCGCTATCTGTGCCATGATTTTGCCGGGCATATCGGGTAGCTTTATATTGGTTCTTTTAGGTAAGTACTTCTTTATAATGGAGGCTGTAAAGACGCTCGATTTAAAGGTGATAGCGATATTCGGTATAGGTGCTTGTGTGGGCATCACTTCTTTCTCTAGATTGCTGTCGTACGCACTGAGCCACATGCGTAATATTACGCTGGCGGTATTGAGCGGCTTTATGTTGGGTTCATTAAATAAGGTGTGGCCTTGGAAAGAAACTATCGAGGGGGTAGAGCAGAACATTGCTCCAAACGCTTTTGTATGGCAAGCGGTTTGTTTGGCTCTGCTAGGTTTCGTGATGGTTTACGGCATAGAGAAGATTTCGTCTAAGTCGGAAAACTGATTTTAGATGCAATAATTCTGTGGATAGATATAAAAGAAAGGCGCAAGACTTTTGAGTTATTACTCATTTAGTC
>ENA-OOXM01000027-OOXM01000027.1-human-gut-metagenome-genome-assembly--contig:-NODE-27-length-108315-cov-8.917541_pt1 | contig 108315 bp, 104 predicted proteins | sample MGYA00241589_ERZ501347 | MGnify/ENA primary metagenome ERZ501347 (study PRJEB25962, sample SAMEA2042832) | human gut metagenome | biome: human gut; feature: human-associated habitat; material: faeces...
TCAGGTACTAAAGGATTATCTGGCATCTGTGTAACATATGTTTGACAAACCTACAAATCTTTTAATTCTTCAAATGCGATCTTCTCTTTTCCTGCCAGCGGATGCTCGTTGCTCAGATACACGAATACATCACAGTCAAATAATTCCGTGAATTCCAGTCCGTTTTCTGAGAAGATCTTCTGCAAAGCCTTTCGGTTGAACTCATTTAAATATAAGATTCCAAGCTCACTCCGGTAGTCTCTTACAAACTCGATCACTTCATTTGTCCGTGTCTCATGCACAGCCAGTTCGAAATCATCCAGCCTGATCTCCTTTGCAAGCTCGATAAAGGCTTCTACCGCAAATGAATAGTGCTGCATGGATACACTAAATTTATTCTTTTTCTTTTCGTTATTTATGTATCGATCTTCGATCATCTGATTCAGTTCTACCATCTGTCTTGCATAGCTTAAAAACTCGTCTCCCTCCGCCGTGATCACGATACCACGATTGGTTCGGATAAATAATTCGATATTCAATTCTTCTTCCAGATCCCGTATCGTACTGGAAAGTGCCGGCTGGGATACATACAATTCTGCTGCCGCCTTATTCATGGATTTGGTATCTGCTATCTTTACAGCATAGACAAGCTGTTGTAATGTCATATCTGTGCCTCCCGATTGCTTCCTTATATGTTTTCTTTTTATACAGGTACTTTATGCTTTAATATACTATAAGACCTGTGTCCAAACAATTACGCTCATTGTACCACACCTCTTTTTTATTTTCGATATTTTCTGATCGATTTTATAAGATTCTGTCAAAGCATAGTTCTTCAAATCGAATTTTCCGGTAAAAAAATGGTTAAAACTTTCTAAAAACGGTTGACTAAGCTTTTCATACATGATAAAAATATATCATTCAAAAAGGGAGTAGTTTCATGCTGTGCATGTGCCGATTCTCGTCAGTACGCCTTAAAAGGCCGGGGATCGGATAACCGATATATACGTTAAAACGAGACTTTTTGTGCATATTTTTTGTGCGCTAGTTCGAATCTAGCCAGCCCAACCAAAAACGAGATTTTTAAAAGTCTCGTTTTTTATTATCAATTACAAAAAACAGCATGTACCAACCAAAATTTTTCCCAAAATACAAGCAGCATATTTGAAAAAACTACTGTTCATTATCTGTCTCAGGAAAAAAAGCAAAAGAAAGGACATGGTCTTATGAAAGAAATCTATCAGCTGAACAAAGAAGAATTATTCCGAACCTGCGGTAATCCGGAAGGACTTACCACTACAGATGCTAAAGAGCGACTTCAAACCTATGGTGAAAATACTCTGGTCGAGCAAAAGAAACAAAGCGTTGCTTCTGTCTTTTTTCACCAGTTTGCCGATCTGCTCGTTATCATCCTGATCGCTGCCGCGATCGTCTCTATGGCATCCGGCAACATTGAAAGTACGATTGTTATATTTGCGGTTATTATCATGAATGCGATCCTTGGTACGATCCAATATGTAAAGGCAGAAAAATCTCTTGATTCCTTAAAAGAATTATCTGCACCAAAAGCGAAAGTATTACGTGACGGAATCAAACAGGAGATTGCATCAAAAGACATCGTACCGGGAGACATCCTGCTCTTAGAAGCCGGTGATATGATCGTCGCTGATGGCCGTATCATCGAAAATTTCTCTTTACAGGTAAATGAAAGTTCTCTGACCGGAGAGTCTACAAATGTGGATAAAGACGACTCTGATATCACCGAGGATGTTGCTCTCGGTGACCGCATCAATATGGTATTCTCCGGCAGTCTTGTTACTTATGGTCGTGCAAATGTTCTCGTTACAGCAACCGGAATGCATACAGAAATGGGTAAGATAGCCACCCTTATGAATAATACAAAATCCAAAGCGACCCCACTTCAGATCAGTCTTGATAATTTCAGTAAAAAACTGGCAACAATCATTATGGTGATCAGTCTGATCGTATTCGGTCTCCGTCTGATGCAGGGCGAGAAAATACTGGATTCTCTGATGTTCGCAGTTGCCCTTGCTGTCGCTGCCATTCCAGAGGCTCTCGGTTCGATCGTTACGATCGTTCAGGCAATGGGTACCAGAAAGATGGCTGCCGATCAGGCGATCATCAAAGATCTGAAGGCGGTCGAAAGTCTGGGCTGTGTCTCTGTTATCTGTTCGGATAAAACAGGTACACTGACCCAGAACAAAATGACAGTTCAGCAGCTTTATACCTGTGATACTCTGTTAAATGCCGACCAACTGGATCTCCATATTCCGGCACATCGTTATTTTCTGTACAACTGTATCTTAAACAACGACAGCAGTATCCGGGATGGCAAGGATATCGGGGATCCGACTGAAACCTGTCTCCTTACGATGGCAAGGAAAACGAAACTATTTGATGTCGGTGTAACAGAAGAAGTTCTGCGTGATCTGATGCCACGTCTGGAAGAGATTCCATTTGACTCCGAACGGAAACTGATGAGCAGCAAATACCTATTGCACGGCGTACCTACACTTCTGACAAAAGGTGCAGTCGATGTTCTTCTTACCCGTATGGATTCAATCATCACAGAGGATGGTATCCGTCCGATTACAGAGAACGACCGCGACAGAATTCTGGAACAAAATATGCAATTTTCCAGACAAGGTTTACGGGTTCTGGCACTTGCCTATAAAGAATGTTCCGATTCGGAAGTTCTGACCGCAGCCTCTGAATATGGTTATACTTTTATCGGACTTGTATCCATGATCGATCCGCCAAGAGAAGAATCCATGGCTGCAGTTGCGGATGCTATCTCCGCCGGAATCAAACCGATCATGATAACCGGAGATCATAAAGTAACGGCAACCGCTATTGCCAGACAGATCGGTATCTTCCACGATGGTGATATGGCCGTAACCGGTCAGGAAGTCGACCGTATGACCGATGACGAACTTACAGATGTCCTTCCAAAGATCTCCGTCTATGCCAGAGTTTCACCGGAAAACAAGATCCGTATCGTTGATGCATGGCAAAAGAAAGGTCACATTGTCGCCATGACGGGTGACGGTGTAAACGATGCTCCCGCATTGAAAAAAGCAGATATCGGTGTCGCTATGGGAATCACCGGAACCGAGGTATCAAAGGATGCCTCAGCTATGATCCTTGCAGATGATAATTTTGCAACGATCATAAAAGCTGTCCTGACAGGAAGAAATGTTTACCGTAATATCATGAATGCCATCCTGTTCCTTTTGTCCGGAAACCTCGCAGCCATTCTGGTAGTTCTCTACTGCTCCATCATGGCGCTTGATACCCCATTCCAGCCGGTTCATCTGCTCTTTATCAATCTGCTGACCGATTCACTTCCGGCGCTTGCCATCGGTATGGAGCCATCCGATAAGAAATTACTTCGTAACAAACCGCGAGATCCAAAAGCAGGAATCTTCAATAAATCCTTCTCGCTCCAGCTTATTTGCTACGGTGTTCTGATCGGTATTGTTACAACCGTCGCCTTTTATCTGGGTGATTCCGTAAATGCCCTGACTGCCAGCACAATGGCATTTGCCACACTGACGCTTGCAAGATTGTTCCACGGATTTACATGCCGCAGCGAATCCTCTATTATAAAGATCGGTATCCGCTCCAACCTCTGGAGTGTCGCCGCTTTCTTCGCCGGTGTCCTGCTGCTTGGCTTTGTCCTGCTCGCACCATTTATGCATGGCTTATTCATGATTGCCGACCTGACAGTTAAAAATGTATTGAGCATTTTAGGGCTTGCATTTATCCCAACCTTTATTATCCAGATCACACGAATAATAAAAGAAGCTGTTCGTAAATAACTGCAGCGTCAAGACTTATGAAATGGTTGTATTGTGCCTGCAAAAGTCATGACTTATACAGAGTCGAATGCCGGCTGGCGTTTTCTTTTAATAAAACTCCAGTCGGTGTTCCACCAGCTCATCTCCTTCATAGACCAGCCGCAGAGTGAAGAAACGTTGTTCGTCTTCTAATAAGAGTTTCAAAAATATAGCATCTCCTGTCCAGGTCGGAAGAGATGGCACGATGCTTTTATCTACCCATTCCAGTTCTCCTTCATTGCAGGCGGTTAAGCTTCCGGTAAAGCCATCTGCTGTAAACAGACACATCAGCTCCGGCTCACAGACATCACTGATAAATGTGATCAGGCCACGGAACTGATAAGATGTCAGTGTCAGTCCTGTTTCTTCTTTTACTTCCCGAAGCAGGCAGTCTTCCGGTCCTTCTGTTTCTTCCGCATGTCCGCCGACTCCGATCCATTTATTCTTATTAATATCTTTCTCCTTCTTCGTACGATGAAGCATCAGATATTTTCCGTCTTTCTCTATATAACATAATGTTGTCATTTTCATAGTAAGTGACATAGCCTTTCATCTCCTGTTATTTGCCATATTTACCCATATGCGCTCATTATACCTTCCCCCCGGACAAATGCAACCGATAATTCAAATACAGTTGCCATATTGAAATTATCGCTTTTCCGGTGCTATAATAAGGAGCGACAGGTTGTAAACCTGTCCGATCACAATATGTGAAGCAATTACAAAACATCGACAGTTTTGCAATTACCTATATATAACTTTATACGGAGGTATGAATATAATGAGTAAAATTGATGAAGTCAGAAGCGAAATGATGGCCGCTATGAAGGCACATGATAAAGAGAGAAAGGACGCATTATCCGCACTCCTTACAGCCCTGAAAAATAAATTTATAGACAAACGTGCTGATCTGACAGAGGAAGAAGAAAACGAAGTTGTATTAAGAGAAATCAAGCTCGCAAAGGAAACAATCGATACAACACCTGATGATCGTACCGATATCATAGATGAATGCAAGGCAAGAATCACCGTATTCGAAGAATTCGCACCAAAGATGATGGATGAAGCAGAGATCACTGCTACGATCAAAGAAGTTCTTGCAGGTCTTGGTATCGATGCTCCAACAGCCAAAGACAAGGGTAAGATCATGAAAGAGCTGATGCCTAAGGTTAAAGGCAAAGCTGACGGAAAACTGGTCAACCAGATCCTTACATCTATGATGGCATAAGCATACAAAGCCACCACACGATAACAGAAAAACTCCATGCCCGGTGTCTATATATTTTATGAAGCAGACCTATCCGGAACGTCGGTTCTTAACGAATCACCAACAGGTGATGAGTTTAGTACCGATACGTTCCGGATCGAACGAAAGTGTTCTGCGAAATAAAGATATATAGACACCGGACATGGAGTTTTTTAGTTTATGTCTCAGCTTTCATGTCCTGACCCTTTGATCCACGACATAAGTTCATCAAGTTTAATCGGCTTGCTGTAGAGATAGCCCTGGAATGCATCACAGCCAAGTTTTTTCAGTTCATCTCTCTGAGCTTCATTCTCTACATATTCAGCAATAATCTTAAATTTCAAAGATCTGCCCAGATAGACGATTGATGCAATGATATCACGATTCGTTTCATTATGAATAACGTCTCTCGTCAGAGATCCATCCAGCTTTACAATGTTAAAATACTTCGTCTGCAAATAAACCAGCGACGTATGTCCCATACCAAAATCATCGATCAGGAATCTGTGACCTTTCGCCTTCAATGCTTCAATCTTTTTCGTTATATCAATGGACGAAGAAAGTGCATCCTGCTCCGTGATCTCAAGTCCGAGCTGTACATTTGGAAACTGGTATTTCTGTACAACATTTTCGATACATGCTTCAATGCCATCCCATTCCAGAGATTCATTTGTAAGATTGACCGACATCTTGAAATCATCCGGTACGATATCCCTTACCTGTGCCAGTGCCGCACCTGCCGTATCAAAGATAAATTTCTCTAACGTACTAAGTACCTTCTTTTCCTTGGCAAGCTGTATGATCAACGGAGGATAGATAAATCCAAATTCCGGATGCTCCCAACGGATCAACGCTTCTGCACCAATGCACCTGCCATCACGGTTCACCTGTGGCTGATACACTAAGAACAATTCTTTCCGTCTGATTGCTTCAACAAGTTCATCTGCCAGGATACGGGCCATATGTCCGATCTCATCTTCACGCTTTGTATATGGTGAGATGGAATTGTTCTGCTCCTCGCGCTGCATCTCCTCCACCAGTCTTTTGACATCACGTTTCAGACGCAGTTCCCGCTGTTCTTCATACATACGAATAAATGGTTTATAAATACACACACCAATTGCCAGACACAGGATCTGCAAAACTGCTCCTGCCCAGGAACCGGTAGCCTGATACCCACTCAGAATAACAGGCGTCGTCCAATCAACTTCATGTATCACGTGCGGAACAAGTCCAAAGAACATTGCAGCATAAGTGACCAGATAATTCACCATCGGTACAAGCATAAATGGGATCAGTAGAATAGGATTCAAAATCACAGGAACTCCAAATAAGACAATTTCACTGATATTGAAGACCAAACTCGGTGCTGCCATATATGCAAGATTCCGAACACCCTTCTTTTTCGCAAACAACAGGATCGCAATCACCAGACACAAAACGGCTCCCACTCCTCCCAGAAGTACAAATACATCCTGCATTGTCTTGCTGAAAATTCCGGCTGTTATATCAGAAAAATTCTGCTTGATCACTGTGTCTAACATATTGTGTCCATGAATTCCAAAGAACCATAACGCATGTGTCAGAAAAATAATGACCACTCCTGCTCCCAGTCCATTCTGTAATGGCTTTAACAGGTAATCAAAAAAGCGTTCAACCAATTCCTGAAAACCGCTTACTCCAAATAATACCTGTAACAAAATTCGAAAAAACGCAAAAAATCCAATAATGACAACCGCCGGAGCAATTCCTTCGATTGCTTCAATATAGATACCGTCCGTATTCGTACGCTGATTTTTCACCTTGAAGAAACGACTGCTCTTCATTGTGTAATAGATCTTACCGGAAATAAGCGCAACAAACAGTGCCGTAAATGCATGCATATTGCTTAACGAATGAATGGAAAAATCATCGTACTGGATTCCGAAATACCCTACCAGAGCAGCCAGTGTGATAATTACTAAAATGATAATATTTCCTGTACCTTCATAGATTTCCTGCTTTCTCCGTTTCATAATGGCATAACTGACCGTTGTTGTTACTGCCAGAAAAACAGCAAAGAACTCATTAACACTGGCATATACGAAATTCAGAATTTCCAGTACATGTCCACCACACAATTTCGCTATAAACGTCTGATATGCAGGAATCGGTAGATTGATCAACATCGCCGCCAGGTACCCGACTACAAGAAGCGGGATCATCATGATCATACCCTGTCGGATCGCACCCAGCGCGCAGCTGCTGTCAAGCCGGTCTGCCATACGCATGATCATTTTTTTAAATTTGCTCATCTTTTGTTTTAGTGCAATAATCTGGGAGTTAATTATCACACGTTCCTTTCTCTACTCTCTCACCAGATGTAGTTTTTCTGCAAGCTTCAGGATCAGGGTTCCCTTTGGCATAGCAAGGATTTCTTCCTTCGTATATCCTCCGACTGCCAGAATAGCTGCTGCATAGAAAATAACTGCAAGCAGGATTGCCAGAACAACACTGACTGAATTCATATGGATCAGGTGGTAGAAGATCTGATAACTACCCCATGCAACGATTCCCATAAATATCGACGCAACAGCAGGAGCAAGATAGATCTTCTTCACATCAAGCTTTGTAGACATATATTTGGATACAGATATATGGTTAAAGATACATGCCAGTAATGAATACAGGATCGTAGCCGCTACCAGACCGAACAGCTTCGCATCTGTAAATTTCAAAATAGCAGCAAGAAATACTAAATGGATCAACAATGCAAGTGTCGCATTCTTCACCGGCTCCATAACCTTTCCGATTCCCTGCAAGATACTGTTTGTAAGTGTTGATAATGAATAAAATACCACAGATATGCAGCCGGCAGTCAATGCCTTAAATACCAGCGGATCCGCGCCACGGAACAACAGCGTGATGATCGGTTCTGATAACACACCGATTCCGACAGCACATGGTATCGTCACCATCATCGTGATACTCATGGACTGATTGTATACATGATTCGTTTCCTCTTTATCACCCTTGGTAAATGCTCCCGAAATATTTGGTATCAGGGTTGTTCCAACCGCAGATGCAATTGATACCGGAAGATTGATCAGCACCATATACTGACCGGAAAAAATACCGTACAAATTTGCAGATTCAACACGATCTACATTTTTACTGTTTAAGACATTGTAGAAAATCTTCATATCTACGGTGGTCGTAATATTATACACAAATGCAGCAATAATGATTGGTGTTACGATCATTACGATCTGCCGGAATAACTTTCCATATGATTCTACATTCGACGAAACATCAGTCTCTACTGTCTCCATGATTTCTTTTCTTCTTCCTGCATATGCGATCAGAATATAAATAATTCCACAGAGAACACCTGCCCCTGTTCCCATTGCACTGCCTGCTGCACCATATTTTGCATGTTCAGAGGTTCCCGGTGCAAATGGTCTGGACATCAGATAGGCAGCCAGAACGCTGACAACTGCATTTGCAATCTGCTCTATAATCTGTGATATAGAGGTCGGAATCATCGTTTTATATGCCTGAAGATAGCCTCTGTAAATAGCAAGAAAGCCCGACAGAAATATTGTCGGTGCGAGGATCTGTAAGCTTAAAATCGCATTGGGCTGTTCCTTTACCAGAACCGGTGCAAATGCAAATGTCAGGATACCTGCCACCAACCCGGCAGATACTACATAGATAAAAGCGCATTTAAATACTCGTCTCGCATTTCTGTATTCTCCCAAGGCCAATTTCCCTGAAATGATCTTAGAAACCGCCGTCGGAATGCTGTAAGTTGCGATCATCAATATCATGGAATAGATTGCATACGCTGTACCATAATATCCGTTTCCCTCATCTCCGATAATCTGAAATAACGGCGACCGATATAAGAGACCGATCACTCGGGATAATATACCTGCACCTGCAAGTACTGCCGCCTGAAAAGCAAAATTTGTCCTCATACCGGACGGCTTCTTTATTTTCTTCTTTCCATTATCATTCTGCATGATTGTTTCTCCTGATTATTATGTAACCGACTACCAAGCGATCAGCTACCATTCTATCCGGTTGCACATATTTCCAGCGTCTGCTATACTGACATCGGAAATGGCACACGTTTCCAATACCCTATATATATACCAGTTTTTTATACTTATTACAAATAAAATATGTAAAAGATTTTTATAAAAGGAGGTTTTCCACCTATGGCTAATTCAAATATTCCAAAAGATCCTGTTATGCTCCTTAGTTTTATTAATATGAAGCTTCGCGATTTTTATCCGAGTCTGGATGAATTATGTGCAGATCTGAATCTGAATGTAAATGAAGTATCCGAAAAACTGGCATCTGCCGGCTTTAACTATGACGAAAAATTAAATCGATTTGTATGATAAGCAAGCAAGTAATTTTACTTTCATTTTATCTCATTACAAACGGAATGCCGGCAGAGCTATGACCGGGTATTTGTGTTTAAAATACCCCATAGATATCTGCCGGCTTATTCTATCACATAAAGCTACACTATATGTGCCCTGTCATTTCTGAATATGCTACGTTTCCTACATCTGATCATCTTTGTCGTCATCACTGCTCTTCTTTTCAGCTCCATGCTCCGTTGCTGCCAACTGATCATCTGCTTTCTCCGCATGCATCACTTTCTCAATCTGCTGATATAACCTCTTCGCATGTCGCTTCGCCTCACGTTCTGCCTTTGCAGCTGCTTTTTCCTCCGGAGTTTTTTTATGAAAACGGATATCCTCCTCTTCCTCTGTCAGATAGATTGGCTTTCCGGTTTCTTCATCGATCCGTTTGATTCGCTCAAATTCCGAGGACACCGATACCATATGCTTCTTTTCCAGCTTGTCGGTACATGTCTTATTGATATACATGTAGATACATGCAAATACCGGAACACCCAGCAGCATTCCGTAGAATCCGAAGATACCACCACCTACGATAACCGCGGTCAGAACCCAGAAGCTGGAAAGTCCCGTTACATCACCAAGGATCTTTGGTCCTAAAATATTTCCATCAAACTGCTGAATACACAGGATCATGATAAACAATATGATACTCTTGATCGGATCTGCGATCAGAACAATAAACACACATGGGATCGCACCGATGATCGGACCAAAAAACGGAATTACATTTGTCACACCAATGATAACACTGATCAGCAATGCATATGGCATATCTACGATCGTTGTCAAAATAAATGTTATAATCCCGATTATGATCGAATCCACGATCTTACCATTGATAAACTGACTGAATATCTTATTTACACTTGCAAGTCCATCCAGAATGATATTCGCGTTTTTCAGTTTAAACAGTGCATAGACGATTTTCTTTCCTCTGGAAGCCAAATATTCCTTATTCGCCATCACATAGATAGATGCTACAATACCGATCAGGAAATTATAAATGAACTTCAATCCGCCCACAACACCGGAGCTGATATTCAATACAATCTTATCCAGATTCGGAACAACATCTGTATTTACCCATTTCTGTAAGCGGTCATATACAGTGTTTACGACATTCATTACCATTTCTTCGGATTCGCCAAGGTTCTTGAATTTATCATAAATGGTATTGATCGCCTTCATGATATTATTATAGTAATTATCCATATTGGATATAAGAAGATTGATACTGTCGATGACCTGTGGCACTACCATCCAGATCAAACCCGTGAGCAGACCAAGGAACAAAATGATCGTTATAATGATCGATATGGCTCTTGATACATGAAACAGTTTTTTCTTGTCTTTGATCACCCGATCCTGCAAGATCGTATGACACAGACGATCAAAAAAGATAAGCACCGGATTCAACAAAAAAGCGATCACAAAACCAATTATAATCGGTGCTGCCGCCCCGGTTATCGTATCCAATACCTTCCGAAAGCCTGTCCACTCCTCCAATATCTTATTAAATACAAGCGCTGCTGCAATTACCAGAAATATGATCGTTCCCGCCTTAAACAGCCGTCTTTTTCTTTCATTTCCCAATTTTGTCTGATAACCTTTCCCTTTCCACATTCAAAACCCAATATCAGATATGTCGTTTCATTCCATTCCTATAACAACACATCAATGGATTTATTCTTACATATAATTATAAACAACCTGAAAAAATTATATACTGTTTCAAAAAGTCAGGCAATAGAATTTCCCATTTTTAATAGATTTTAAATAGATTTAACCATGACTTTACCAAATCCAAAATCGTTCAAAAAATGAACCTTAAATAACCCTATATTTTTGAAAAAAGCATTGTCGACACTTTAGTTACATAGTAAAATAGTGACATGTTTAAGGGTTCTTAACAAACCACAAAACATATTTTACCTAAGACCGGGGAGGCATAAAGGAGGTGTTCTTATGGAAAATGAATTAATCTGTCAATTAATTATCTGGTCCGTTATCTTTATGGTCTGTATAATTATCGAAATCATTACTCTCGGACTTACAACCATCTGGTTCGCGGGAGGAGCTTTGGTATCTGCGATCTCTGTATTCTTTGGTACATCACTGATCATCCAGATATTGATCTTTGCAGTTATTTCATTAGTTCTTCTGTTTACTACAAGGCCTGTGGCTTTAAAACATTTCAAATTATCCGATATGGAAAAAACAAATGTTGAAAGTCTGGTCGGCAAACAGGTGATCGTATCTGAAACCATTGATAATCTAAAGGCTACCGGGCAGGTAAAAGTAAATGGTCTCGAATGGACCGCACGTGCTGCTGATGAAACTGATATTATTCCCCAGGGAACCGAAGTCACGATCAATGAGGTTTCCGGCGTAAAACTTATTGTCAGCAGAATATAATTTATTTAATTTGACAGATACTATATCTGTCACCACTTAAAGGAGGTACTTATTATGGATTCACCACTCACATGGCTGGTAATTATCTTAGTATTCATTGCTATCATTATTATCTGCAGCACAATCAAGATCGTCCCACAGGCACACGCTTACGTTATCGAACGTCTGGGAACCTACTGCGGTACATGGTCCGTAGGTCTTCATATGAAGATGCCTGTTATCGATAAGATCGCACGTCGTGTTACCTTAAAGGAGCAGGTTGTAGACTTCGCTCCACAGCCGGTTATCACGAAAGATAATGTTACAATGAGAATCGATACTGTCGTTTTCTTCCAGATCACAGATCCAAAGCTTTTCTGCTATGGTGTTGAAAATCCGATCATGGCAATCGAAAACCTGACAGCCACTACTCTCCGTAACATCATCGGTGATCTCGAACTTGACCAGACACTGACATCCAGAGAGACGATCAACACAAAGATGCGTGCTACCCTGGATGAAGCAACGGATCCTTGGGGCATCAAGGTAAACCGTGTTGAGTTAAAGAATATTATCCCACCTGCAGCGATTCAGGATGCCATGGAAAAACAGATGAAGGCAGAACGTGAAAGACGTGAACAGATCCTGAAAGCCGAAGGTGAAAAGAAATCCGCAATCCTTATTGCAGAAGGTAACAAACAGTCCGTTATCCTGGAAGCCGAAGCTGAGAAACAGTCACAGATCCTTCGTGCAGAAGCTAAGAAGGAAGCAACGATCCGTGAAGCTGAAGGTCAGGCACAGGCTATCCTCGCTGTACAGCAGGCAAATGCAGACAGTATCCGTCTCTTAAATGAATCTGCTCCATCTAATCAGGTTCTTACGATCAAGAGTCTGGAAGCTTTCGCAAAGGCTGCCGACGGCAAGTCAACCAAGATCATTATTCCATCTGATATTCAGGGTGTTGCAGGACTTGCAACTTCATTATCGGAATTAGTGAAAACAGAGAAATAAGATTGAACTGATTCATTGGTAATATTAAAAAATGCCACTGTCAGAATGAAGCCGTTATTGGATAACCATTCTGATAGTGGCAGTTTTTATTTTATCTGTTATCCTTACAATTACTCCATGCTTTCATCCGCCCAGCTCTTTATCATTGCTATCTCTCTTGCATATCCTGCATCATCATTTGGTGTCTCTAAGATAAATGGTCTGCCTGCAAGCAATGGATGCGTTACGATCCGTTTTAATGCTTCTGCTCCGATCTCACCCTCTCCGATCTTCTGATGTCGGTCTTTGTGTGAATCTCTCACATTCATGCTGTCATTTAGATGAACAGCTTTTAAACGGTCAAGTCCGATGATCTGATCAAACGTGTGAAGTACACCATCCAGATCTTCCACAAGATCATAGCCACCATCCCATGTATGACAGGTATCAAAGCATACCCCGATCTTATCCTTGCAGTCAACAAGCTCTATGATTCGTTCCAGTTCTTCAAAATTTCTTCCGACTTCCGAGCCTTTTCCTGCCATTGTTTCAAGTAATACAACTGTACTCTGAGTCGGTTTGATCGCATGATTTAATGCGTCAGCAATTACCGGTATGGCTTCTTCTGTCCCCTGACCAACATGTGCACCCGGATGGAAATTATAATAATTTCCCGGAAGATACTCCATCCGCTCCATATCATCCTTTAAGATATTCCATGAGAACTCCCGAATATCCGGTTTTGCTGCACAGACATTCATCGTATAGGGTGCGTGTGCGACCAGTTTTCCAAAATGATACTCCTCCATCAGGGAACGTAACCGTTCCGCATCTGCCGGATCGATTTCTTTCGCCTTTCCGCCCCGTGGATTTCTTGTAAAAAATGCAAATGTATTTGCACCAAGTTTTAATGCCGCCTTTCCCATAGCCTCAAAGCCTTTGGAGGACGACAGATGATTTCCTATATATATCATGTTGTTTCTCTCCTTCTTATAATATAAATATGGCTATGTCATAAGACATAGCCATATTTGTGAAACCACCAGCAGCGGTTTCAACGTTTTTACAACTTCCACTTATGGGTAGGACTCACCTTGTAAGGAAATTATTATATTAGAATACCTTAGTTGTTCTTATAGTAGTTGATCAGGCAGCCATCCATGATGATCTGTCTCTCATCATCGGTCAGGCTTCCAAGCTTCAGGTCTAATTCCTTGAAGTCTTTATTTACCACATATGCCTTGATGATCTCGTCCTTATTCTGAACAGCCTCACGGATACCCGGAATAAATACATAATCATCATTATCAAATGCGAAATCTTCCTCCATGATGAATGGAAGCATACCCCAGTTGATCAGGTTGGATCTGTAACGCTTTGTTGCATATTCCTTGGCAATGTTTGCCCAGCCGCCAAGTACCTTCTGGCAGGAAGCAGCCTGCTCTCTGGCAGAACCATCACCCGGCTTTACAGCAAAGATCGTACTACCGTAACCGGTATTGGAACCTGTGATCTCACGATCTGCAAATTTTGCTTTGATCTCTTTCATCATAGGCTTCATGGATTCATCTGCTTTGCAGAAGCATCCAAGTTCTTCTCTCTTCTTCTCAACTGCCTGAATTGCCTTTGCACGGCCTACATATTCAGGATCCTTTCTGGATAAAGTGAACTCAGCAAGTCCAAGCGGATTTGAACGGTAGGAAGATGTCTCACCGGATGGAATAAGTTCATCTGTAGTTGTTACAGGATCGTTAATAACAGATGCAACCTTTAATAACAGGTTGTCTGTCAGTGCGATCATCTCAGGCCAGTCCTTGATATTCGGACCAAACTTGATCTCAACAGATGGATCGGCCTTGCCGACACCATTATAAACTCGTCTGTCATAAATGGTCTTATCGAAGAAATATTTCTGTCCCTTGTATTCAACATCCAGATCTGTAGCTGCTGTAAGGTATCCCTTATTTGCTGCTGTAGCTGCGATCGAACGTGCATCCATAAGTGCAACGGATGAGATCTGACCATTCTGGATCTTGGAGCCTTCACGGTTCGGGAAGTTTCTGGTTGAATGACGGATTGATAATGCATTATTTGCAGGTGTATCTCCGGCACCAAAGCAAGGGCCGCAGAATGCTGTCTTAACGATCGTACCTGTCTCGATCAGGTCAGCCAGTACACCGTTCTTTGCAAGCTCCATATAGATAGGAGTTGATGCAGGGTATACAGATAATGTAAATTCATCTGCACCGATGCTTCTTCCACGGATGATATCCGCTGCCTGACAGATGTTCTCGAATCCACCACCGGCACATCCGGCAATGATTCCCTGTTCTACATATAACTTGCCATCACGGACTTTATCCTTTAATGTGAAGTCAACCTTACCGTCCAGACTAACCAATGCGCGCTTCTCGCAGTCGTCTAAGATATCCATCAGGTTTGCATTTAATTCTTCAATTGTATATGTATTGCTTGGATGGAATGGCATAGCGATCATTGGTTTTACCTTTGACAGATCCACATATACAACACCATCATAGTAAGCAACAGAACCCGGATTCATTTCCTTATATGCTTCCGGTCTGTAGTGTGTATCATACCACTCCTTGATCTTCTCATCTGTCTTCCAGATAGAGGACAGACAGGTTGTCTCGGTTGTCATTACATCGATACCGATACGGAAATCAGCAGATAATTTATCAACACCAGGTCCTACAAATTCCATTACCTTATTCTTAACATAACCGCACTGGAAAGTTGCACCGATAATCGCAAGAGCAACGTCCTGAGGACCTACTCCCTTTGCAACTTCTCCGTCCAGATAGATTGCTACTACACCGGGCTTAGCTACATCGTAAGTTCTGCATAAGAGCTGCTTTGCAAGTTCTCCGCCGCCTTCGCCGATTGCCATTGTACCGAGCGCACCATAACGGGTATGACTGTCGGAACCAAGGATCATTGCGCCACATTCTGCAAGCATTTCTCTTGCGAACTGATGGATAACAGCCTGATGAGGCGGAACATAGACACCACCGAATTTCTTTGCACAGGAAAGACCAAACATGTGGTCATCCTCATTGATCGTACCACCAACTGCACATAAGGAGTTGTGACAGTTTGTAAGGACATAAGGGATTGGGAATTCTTTCAGTCCTGAAGCTCTTGCTGTCTGGATAATACCTACAAATGTTATATCATGAGAGGTCATCTTATCGAATTTGATCTTAAGATTGTCCATATTGTCAGATGTGTTGTGCTTCTCCAGGATACCATATGCCATAGTATTCTTTGCAGCTTCTTCCTTGGATGGAACTGTACCTAACTTCTGTGTAAGGATCGCATTTGCATCGACATTGTCTTCTACAAGCTCTGTGCCATTTAAAAGATAAGCACCATTGTCAAATAATTTAATCATTCTATTTCCTCCTGATTTGTTGGTGATTCTTTTTCTCATTTTGTCAATCGTTGTTTATTTTAACACAAATCGGCATAGTTGTGAACAACTATGCCGATGAAAGTTTTCATTATAATATTTTTAATCATCCTGCTTCAACCGGAACCCTGAATGAGCACCACTGCCTTTATTCTGTGAAGCACTTTCAGCAGAATCCGCAGTCTGAGGTTGTTCATGATTCATGGTAGTCTCATCTACATTCTCTGCCATCTGTGTTGTATATGGTGCTGTCTGATAGTCCGTGACCGCATTTTCATTCGCCGGAACGGTCGCTTCATCTGTAAATGCACCTGTAACCACCTGCATTCTCTTATGGAGTTCTTCCATTCTCTGCGCTTCCTCCTGCGCTTCCAGACGGGCTTTCTCTAACTTCTTCCGTTTCATCTTCCGGTCAAGCAGCCAGATATATAATGCAAATCCTGCCGCAATCACTCCGATGATCGACCAGATCATGATCGCATTATAATTCGAGAACATTCTATAATATTCCGCTGCCGTCTTTCCTGTCACATCCATAGAGGTTTCTGCATCGGAACCGCCATGATCATGTCCCTGCCAGTCCGCATCAGATTTAAGGAAATAATCATATCCGACATTCTGTCCACCAAGATCATCCCATGTCAGATCGATATTATACCAGTGTCCATCCACCTGAACCCGATTCCACAGATGCTCGGATTCCAGTCCAAAACCATATTCACAGGTGACCGGGACTCCGGCTTTTTTCATAATGATATAAAATGCCAGCGCATATCCGTTACATGCCGAATCGCCTCTGTACAGAGTATTACATGCGCCACCGGATGAGCGGTTATATTCATTATGTAAGATAATATAATCATGTACCGCTTTCACCTTCTCGTAATCTCACAGCCCCTTTATCTTCCCCGAAATCTGTCCGGAACGGATAAATACAAGAAAGCTTTTTAACCGGCTCATATGATTGATCTTTACCGCTACTTTTTCTCCACCTGAATCCGGCGTATATACATAAGAAAATGCATAGAATTCTCCACCTGCATACATATTCTTTTCCATCAACTTGTCAAGGACCGACTGATAATCCATATACGGTTCCCCTGTTGTCTTTAGCGTAACCGTATTCTTATACCTTGAAGCGGCTGTTGCTACTGCATCATTGATCTCTTCGTATGTTGACAGTCTTCCTGTCGATACCGGCAGCATCTTTAAAACGACACAGTAAACAATAAACAACAGAATGATTCCCTCAATTACGATCTTTACTTTTTTCCCTTTTGACATTTTTCTCTCCTCTTTTTTTACATTCTTGATACGATTCATTATACCTCATTTTTCACTATTACAAAATCCTATTACCTGCACTTTTCCGTTTTTTATTCGTTCAAATTTCTTATCTTATTTACAAAAAAATTTTTATTTACTTCTTATTTATACATGATATAATAAAAAAGTCTACGTTTTATTAAGAAATTTTTTCAATAAACCTTCTATTTGTCTGAAATCATAAGGGAAATCATTTCTATATTCATTCTGACATATCGATGCGTTTATAGTCACAAGGAGAGATTAAAAAGTGAAAGATACGATTGAGATCAGATGGCATGGCCGGGGCGGCCAGGGTGCCAAAACTGCTGCTCTGCTGCTTGCAGACGTAGCTTTTAAAACAGGAAAATACGTTCAGGGTTTTCCGGAATATGGTCCGGAGCGAATGGGTGCACCGATCACTGCTTATAACAGAATCAGCAGCGATCCGATCCGCGTTCATTCCAATATCTACACCCCACAGTATGTTGTTGTCGTTGACGAGTCCCTCTTGGAATCCGTGGATGTAACCGCCGGATTAAAAGAAGATGGTGCGATCGTCATTAACACCCCAAAGACACCGGATGAGGTTCGTCCTCATTTAAATGGCTACAAAGGAAAAGTTTATACATTAGATGCCCGGGAGATCTCGATGCAGACACTCGGCAGGAACTTCCCGAATTCTCCTATGCTTGCTGCTATCGTTGCAGTCAGCGGTATCATGGAGCAGGATGATTTCCTTGCAGATATGAGACTTTCCTATCAGCACAAATTTGCAAAGAAGCCTGAGGTTATCGATGGAAATATGAAAGCCCTTGAGCTTGCATTTAAGGAGGTAACCAAGTAATGAGAACAGATATCAGCAGAATACATGAGAAAAGTAAATATACAGAAATCACACCCGGTAACCATGTGTACGGCGGTGGTACTTCCAAAGCATTTAACACAGGTGAATGGAGAACTGCTACTCCTGTCATAGATGAGAGCAAATGTGTACACTGTCTGTTATGTGCACCGGTCTGTCCGGACAGCTGCATCCCTGTCGTAGGCGGCAAACGTCTTGACTTCGATCTGAACCACTGCAAGGGCTGCGGTATCTGTGCTTATCAGTGTAAGTTTGGTGCTATTACGATGAAGGAGGGCAAATAAATGGGTATCAGAGAACGTTTATCAGGAAATGAAGCGGTGTCTTATGCAATCAAGCAGATCAACCCGGATGTCATGCCGGCATTCCCGATCACACCTTCTACAGAGATTCCACAGTTTATTTCTACATATATTTCAAATGGTGAGATCGACACAGAGTTTATTCCGGTCGAGAGTGAGCACAGTGCTATGAGTGCTGCGATCGGTGCAAGCGCTGCCGGCTGCCGTGTCTTAACAGCAACCTCATCCTGTGGTATGGCGCTGATGTGGGAGGAGCTCTATGTTGCAGCTTCCAACCGTCTGCCGATCGCACTGGCTCTTGTAAACAGAGCTTTATCCGGCCCGATCAATATCAACTGCGACCACTCAGACAGTATGGGTGCAAGAGATACCGGATGGCTCCAGATCTATGCAGAGAATAATCAGGAAGCTTATGATAACTTCGTACAGGCTTACCGGATTGCGGAGCACAAGGATGTCCGTCTTCCGATCATGATCTGTCAGGATGGTTTCATCACCAGCCACGCAGTTGAGAATATTGAACTGTTAGAGGATGATAAGGTAAAAGCATTTGTCGGTGAATATAATCCGGAACAGTACCTGTTGAATCCAAAGATGCCTATGGCAGTCGGTCCATATGCAACTTCTCCATTCTATATGGAATCCAAAATGAACCAGAACGAAGCTATGAAGAATGCCAAGCAGGTGATCCTGGATGTTGCGGATGATTTTGCAAAGATCTCCGGCAGACAGTACGGCTTCTTTGAGGAATATAAATTAGAGGATGCTGATTACGCGATCGTTATGATCGGTTCCGCAGCAGGAACGACAAAAGAAGCAATCGATGCATTACGCGCACAGGGCAAGAAGGTCGGCTTATTAAAGCTCCGTGTCTTCCGTCCATTCCCCGGTGAAGAGATTGCAAAGGCGCTGGCTCATACAAAAGCAGTTGCGATCTTAGACCGTTCCGAAGGCTTCCGTGCAGGTGGCGGTCCTTTATCCGCTGAGATCAAGGAGCACCTGTATGATATCGGAGCTTCTACAAAAGCTGTCAGCTATATCTACGGTCTTGGCGGCAGAGATTATACAACAGTGGAAGCAACCGATGTATTTAACCAGTTAGAGGAAATGATCGAGCAGGGCAAGACCATTCCACAGTATCAGTATATTGGGCTTAGAAAGTAAGGAGGTAAGACAAAATGGCATATAATTTTAAAGAAGTAATGAACAAGCCTGAGCGTCTTGCTCCAGGTCATAGAATGTGCGCAGGCTGCGGCGGTACGATCGCAGTTCGTAATGTACTCCGTGCCCTTCATGAGGGTGACAAAGCAGTTATCGGTAATGCTACCGGATGTCTGGAGGTTTCCACCTTCATGTATCCATATACTGCTTATGAAGACAGTTACATTCATAATGCATTTGAGAATGCAGGTGCTACCCTCTCCGGTGTAGAGACTGCTTATCATGTATTAAAGAAAAAAGGTAAATTAGATGAAACATACAAATTCATAACATTTGGCGGTGACGGCGGTACTTATGATATCGGTCTTCAGTCTTTATCCGGTGCTATGGAGCGTGGTCATGACATGGTATATGTCTGCTACGATAATGGTGCTTACATGAATACCGGTATCCAGCGTTCTTCTGCTACTCCGATGTATGCAGATACAACTACCACTCCTGTCGGTTCCCAGTCAAACGGTAAGATGCAGAACCGTAAGGATCTGGCACAGGTTATGGCAGCTCATGATATCCCTTATGTCGGTCAGACTACTCTGCTTGGTAATATGCGTGATATCTATGAGAAATCCGAAAAAGCCATCTACACACCGGGTGCTGCTTTCTTAAATGTTATGGCTCCTTGTCCTCGTGGCTGGCGTTATCCTACCGAACAGATCATGGATATCTGTAAGCTGGCGGTTGAGACCTGCTACTGGCCTTTATTTGAAGTCATCGAAGGCAAATGGATCTTAAGCTATTCTCCTAAGAAGAAGCTTCCGATCGAGGACTTCTTACGGACACAGGGACGTTTCAAGCATTTGTTCAAGCCTGAAAATGAGCATTTACTCGTTCAGTATCAGGAGGAAGTGGATCGCCGTTGGGAGGATCTGCTGTTCCGCTGTTCGAAGAACTAATCACACATACGAAAATAAATCAGCCCTTGGGGTTATAATATACCTTGTACAAGACACTTTCGTTCTACCCTCATGTAGCGGTACTAAGGCTCCCATTTTCATGGATCGCCAAGTACCGACATGAGTAACCTGAGACCTTATCGAGGCTTTGCCGAGATTAGTTCGAAGTTACACAGCGTGGGCAGGCTTGTACATGGTATATATAACCCCAAGGGCTGATTTATTTTCTGCCTGTCTCACTATTCCATACCTATGAAAAGTTCGTCGCATATAGCGACTCACTAAGAACCGACGCTCCCAAAGGCTTGCTTCATGAATAGTAAAACACACCATAGCGGGGATTCTGTTTTTTATTAGTCGGTAACTTCTTCAGCTCCACAGCTACAAACTCTCTTGTGTAAAGTAATAGTACCAACAGCCCACTTTTTCTGCATTTTACAGCTGTATCCGTTCCCGCCTTTTCCAACTGATATAGCCATACATATCATTGATAAAGAAGATACCGAAATTCACAACGACCGGGATATAGGCAGGGTTCTCCATCGAGGCAAGCACCCATAAAATGATCAGCACGATATCATTTGCCGCATACCATACTGCATAATACGAGGAACGGAGCATCGTAAGTGCCGCTGCCAGAAAACTGGTTACGATCGATATGGTGCTGAATATAATATTCGGGGTATCGAATACAACTAAAATATAATAAAATACTGCCGTTACGATCACGCCGGATATAATAAGCCCTATGATGTGCTTCCGGTTCAGCTTCTGGATCTTTACGACATTTCCGTTTCCGCCGGACGGATTTCTGAGCCATGTGATCATAGACCAGATTGCCATAGGCATTGTCATGCCAAGGTACGTGATCATCTCGCCCCAGTAATGAAACCGGTAGGAAATGATTCCATAAAGGATACTGAATATCACCATCAGGATCTGCGCCCATACATTTCCCTTTGCTGCAAAGATCAGCGAAGTTACACCCACTAATGCAGCTACCAGAGTCGGCAGATCAAAATCTGTTGTCAGCAGGTTCGATACGCATACGATACAAATAGACCCTAACCAGATGATCCATTCCTTCTTTGTTAATTCTTTTATTGGATTGTTCATGTTTTCTTTCTCCTGTGCCGCTATTCTAATATATAATCATAATTTCCGCAAGAATCCGCAAAAAAATACCCCATGACGATCCTCGTTTCTCAAAATTCTGAGTACCGATAATCTGTCATGAGGTATCTTCATTATGTATCAGCTTACAGCTTTGTTACATTTGCAGCCTGAGGTCCTTTTTCTCCCTCAATTACTTCGAACTCAACTTTGTCGCCTTCCTCCAATACTTTGAAACCAGACATATTTAAAGCTGAGAAATGTACAAAAATGTCATCACCATTCTCATCGCTGATAAATCCATATCCTTTTTTTGCATTAAACCATTTTACTGTACCTGTTTTCATTTGAATTTCCTCCTAAACTTAATACCTGGAAAACTAAAGAGGCACAGAGCTTCTCGCTCTGTGCCTCTTTGCACTTCTCCTGTATTATATTGCTTGGATTATCTTTTTGCAAGTGTTTTTTATAAATTTCTTTTTCATTGACCAAATCTTACATCCGGCATATCCTTCTCGTGCTCGCCGATCATCTTCTCCATCCAGATCATATCGTACCATTCACCAAACTTATAGCCGCTGTTATGAAAACGCCCAACCAGCGTAAAGCCCATTTTTTTATGGAATCTGTAACTGTCATCCGTCAGATGTCCGCTCTCTGCTGCCGGACTTGCGATACAGGCATTCATGTTCAGGATTCCCATTTCCTTCAGTAGTTTTTCCAGATTCTCATATAGGGCTTTGCCAAGCCCCAACTGCCTGCAGTCTTTTCGGATATATATCGTTGTTTCCACTGACCAGTCATATGCCTTTCTGTCTTTGAAACCTGCTGCATATGCATAGCCTACGATTTTCCCATCCACGACTGCCTTTATGTATGGATACTTTGCTGAGATCTGCTCGATCCTGTTCCTGAATTCATCTACAGACGGTACTTCATATTCAAATGATATTGCTGTTTCTTCTACATAGGGTGCATATATGGCGAGAAGCTCCTCCGCATCCGCTGTACTTACTTTTTCTATCTTCATGTCTTCTCCTTATGCCTACAAAAAATGCTGCACCGCACAAGTACGATCCAGCATTTTTTATTATTTCTTAGTAGTCTTCTTTGAAACTGCCGCTTTTGTCTGTGCAGGCTTCGTCTTACTTACTGTTTCTTTTGTCTTTGTCGCAGCCGTCTTCTTCTCCGGCTCCTTTTTTACAACTTCCGTCGTCTCTACATTCTTCTTTTCCGTTGCAGTTTTCTTCGCAGCCGTTTTCTTCGCAGCCGCGCGTTTTGCTGCTGCCGCTTTCTTTTCTGCCTCTTTCTTCTTCAGAATATCCTCCGGTGTTACATCGGTGTAATCATATTCCAGAACAACAGTAGAAAGTGGCGGTACTGTTACACTGATCGAATAAGGCATACGTTCTGTCTTCTTATCGATTGCCTTAATCTTACCACTATTTAATCTGCCTGCTCCGCCAAACTGTACGTCATCGGAATTCAGGACTTCTTTATATGTTGTGAAGCAAGGTGCTCCAACTTCATAATTATCATATTCAACCGGCACGAAATTGCAGATAAATAACAACTGCTTACTCGGTGTAGAACCTCGACGGATAAATGAAACCACACCCTTATCCGGATGGTCACAGTCGATCCACTCAAAGCCCATCACATCGCTGTCATTTGCATATAACGCATCATTTGCATTGTACAGATTATTTAACGCTTTTACCCAACGCTGTACACCCTGATTCAACGGATTGTCAAGGACAAACCAGTCAAGACTTCTTGCCTCGCTCCACTCGCGCGGCTGTGCAAATTCCTGACCCATGAATAATAGCTTTTTGCCCGGATGACCATACATATAACCATATGCCAGACGAAGATTTGCAAATTTCTGAGGTTCGCTTCCCGGCATCTTATTGATCATTGAACATTTCAGATGTACGACCTCATCATGTGAAATGACAAGAACATAATTCTCTGCATATGTATAGGATAAGCTGAAGGTCAGCTTGTTATGGTTAAAGCTTCTGAAATATGGATCCATCTTCATATACTCGAGGAAGTCATTCATCCATCCCATATTCCATTTGAACAGGAAGCCAAGTCCGTTCATGGATGCCGGAGCAGTCACACCGGCCCATGCAGTTGATTCCTCTGCGATCAGGAATGCTCCCGGATTCTTTTCTTCCATAATAGCATTGATATTCTGCAGCAGCTTAATTGCATCCAGGTTCTCATTGCCGCCATTTTCATTTGGAAGCCACTGTCCATCCTGCTTACCATAGTCCAAATATAACATGGATGCAACAGCATCTACCCGTAACGCATCGATATGGAACTTCTCTACCCAGAAAAGTGCATTTGCGATCAGGAAGTTTGCAACCTCTGCTCTGCCATAATCAAAAATATAAGTACCCCAATCCGGGTGCTCGCCCCTTCTTGGATCCGGATGCTCATAGAGCGGCATACCATCAAATCTGCCAAGCCCGTGTGCATCCTTCGGGAAATGTGCAGGTACCCAGTCTAAGATGATACCGATTCCCTTACTATGTAAATAGTCAATAAAATACATGAAATCTTCCGGTGATCCGTATCTGGATGTCGGTGCATAATAATTCGTTACCTGATAGCCCCAGGAACCATCAAACGGATACTCTGCGATACCCATGATCTCCACATGTGTATAGCCCATATCCTTTACATAATCCGCAACCATCGGAGCTAACTCTCTATAACTGAAGAAGCCGCTGTCATCGTCTTCAACTTTCTTTCTCCATGAACCGAGATGCATCTCATAGATGGTCATCGGCATCTTCATGCGATCTGTTCTGCTGTAGGTTTTTCTCTTATTTACCCATGCAGTATCCTTCCACTTGTAGGTCGTCAGATCTGCAACAACCGAACCATTGTCCGGACGCATCTGTGCCTGATTTCCGTATGGATCACTCTTATATAAGATCTCATCATAACGGGTCAGAATCTGGTATTTGTATACTGCGCCGGAAAGCACATTTGGAATAAACAGCTCATAGATTCCACCGTTTGGTCGAAGCTGCATCGGATGTAAATTACCATCCCACATATTGAAATCACCGACAACGCTAACTCTCCGCGCGTCCGGAGCCCATACTGCAAAATAGGTTCCCTTTACGCCATCGATCGTCATCGGATGTGCTCCAAATTTATTATAGATCTCGTAGTGCTTGCCTTCCGCAAATAAATAAGAATCAAAATCTGAAATCTGGCTGTCAAATGCATATGGATCTGCTGTCGTAACCGTCGTTCCATCCTCATAAGTTGTTACCAGATTGTATTTTGTTCCTCTAAATTCCTTCTTAGGGAAAAAGATCGCATAGAAACCTTCATCCGTTACCTTCTCCATCGTATGAACTTTTTTACCTGTTCTGGATGTAACCTTCACTTCCACCGCATGTGGACGATAGGCTGTGATGATCTGTCCTTCCCCATATTCATGAATACCCAGCAGATGCTTTGGTGCATTCAATTTACCTGCGATCAGTTCATCATACAGTACCCAGTTGATCCAATCGTTGATTCTCTTGTTCATATAACCCTCCTGAATATATTAGAATTTGTGTGGCTGTGTCTTTCGCCAGCTTATCAGTCGTACTATGATCGTTATAACAAGTCCGGCAAGTATCACTCCTGTATAGATCAGGAACATCCGAAGTCCCAGATTATCCGGGATCAGCGAGATCAGTCTGTCATCCCCTGAGAAAAATACATCATACCTGCCTTTAAATACCATCTCACGAACGCCATAGAAAATGCCGCTTCCGGATACCGCAAGCAGGATCAGTGATACCATTCCGATCACACTTGCTGCAACGCCGCCCCATACGACACATTCATACATTCGTCTTTTCTTTACTGCCAGAAATCCTATGATAAGCAGGATCACCGACAGGAACATCATTCGTTTCGCCTCATCCTTCACCTTCTTCAACTGTCTAAGCTGCGTCAGGTTATAGTCGTAAAGCTTCACATTTCCTTTATCAAAATCAACATTATTTCCGGTTTCCTTCAGTCCATCCGCAATGATGCTGTACTCCAACCACGCCTCGAACTCCGTCAGAGCAGTTTCCGAACCATCTGCTCCATCTGTCTCAAATGTTCGTCCGGTCATCTCTGATGTGTACTCTGCCTCACTGATATTCACTCCCTGGAATGAGATAAACACCGCAGACGACACAATCAGCATTACAACTGCGATCGCAAGGATCACCTGAAAAAATCTATATTTAAACATGATTATCTATCCTGATTTCTATTCTAAAGTCTTATTTGACACATCAAATAAATTATATCGTTCTTATTACGCACATTAATTATTTTACCATTTTAATTGACTTGTGTAAAGAAAACATCCTGCTTTCTTCATTATATATTTCTGCCACATACTGTCTTAGCTCTTAAATTATATTTTATTAAACATATTACTTTGATCCGTAAAGACTTGGCTGATAAGATAATTGCAGCATGCTAATATTTTAAATGTTCCGATACAAAATAAAAGCAATATAAAATGTTAAGACATCGCGAAGATTTCGTTATGAGGTTTGTGCTAACCGTCAGCATCAAGCCCATGTTTGAGTCCATAAGGACGAGTTTGGGCGACTGCTGACAAATCAGTTGCGCGAACCGAATAGAAATCTTTACTGTCTTGCATTATATTATCTGACCGACATTCCATGTCTGAAATTAATTTTCAATTAACAACGATCATCTGCCAAGTTCACGCAGGTCAAAGTAATATGGGCAGATGTCTTCGTAATGGCCATCCTTCATGCGAAAGCCCCCCGGAATCGTTCCGAGCTGCGTAAATCCAAGCCTCTCATAGAGGTGTCTTGCATGCACATTCGTAGCCACCACCGCATTAAACTGCAGCACCAGATAATCATGCGCCTTTGCATGCGTCAGGCAGTCAGACACCAACTTCTCCCCGATATGAAGTCCTCTTACATCCGCATCTACCGCATAGCTGGCATTGCAGATATGACCGCAGCGTCCGACATTATTTGGATGCAGGATATAAAGTCCGAGCACCTTTCCTGTGTCTGTATCCTCTGCCACCGCGGTATAGGTCTGTCCTGCAAAGAATCCCCTGCCTGTCTCCTCTGTCAGGTCATCCTCCTGTGGAAAAGCAACTCCATCATCTACCACACGGTTCCAGATGCGGTTCATCTCCTGTATGTCTGAATCTTTATATTCTCTGATCTGTATATTCATCTTTCGTCCTTCTTTCTTATTTTATGCATCATTATAAGCCCGTATCAAACGGGCTTCAAGAATATAAATATAGACAATCCACAAAAATCATCTTAAAATGCATATAATGAAAATCTGCTTGACTGGAAACTGCGAAGGAACGAACTTCTTCTATGCGAAAACAGTCTGTACGTATGAAAGGAGTATAGCCACATATGTTATTTGAACTGATAAAAGATCATTTATTCTTAAGTATATATATCCTGATCAATCTGATCGTGTTTTTCCTGTATGGCATCGACAAATGGAAAGCCATTCATCACAAATGGCGCATCCCGGAAGCTCACCTGATACTTGCCGGAGTATTCGGAATCTTTGGTGCCGTTCTTGGTATGCTGTTATTCCGACATAAAATCAGGAAGCCCAAATTCTACATTGGGCTTCCTGCAATCTTCATTCTTGAACTTGTGTGCGTGATCTTATACATAAAATATCATTGAAATATTTTTGCTTTTATGATCATTTGTCATTTGTGAATATCAGCTATTCATAAATAACGGCTATCCTATAAAAGTCATATTAATGATGCATCAGCGTTCCGTACATCTCCGGTCTGCGGTCACGGAACACACCCCATTCTCTACGCATCTGTGCGATCGCATCCAGATCAAATTCATGGACAAGCACAGATTCTGTCTCACGGTCTGCCTCCTCCACGATCGTTCCGGTCTGATCTGCGATAAAGGAAGAACCGTAAAATGTCATTGAAGATTCATCGTCCGTCTCGGTTCCGATACGGTTCGATGCGATCACCGGCATGATATTGGCTGCTGCATGTCCCTGCATCGCATGCTGCCAGTGTGACTTGGAATCAACATTTAATGTAGGCTCGCTTCCGATCGCAGTCGGATAGAACAACAGCTCTGCGCCAAGAAGTGCCATGCTTCTGGCAGCCTCCGGAAACCACTGATCCCAGCAGATGCCAACGCCGATATCTGCATATTTTGTCTTCCATACCTTAAATCCGGTATCTCCCGGTGTAAAATAAAACTTCTCCGCATATGGAAGTCCATCCGGGATATGGGTCTTACGATATGTTCCAAGGATCGTTCCATCTGCATCAATGATCGCTATTGTATTAAATGCTGTATTCCCTGCCTTTTCATAAAAGCTGATCGGCAGAACAACCTGAAGCTCTTTTGCAACCTCGGTAAATCGTTTTACTGCTGCATTTTCTGAAAGTGGCTTTGCCAGATCAAAATATTCAAATTTCTGCTTCTGACAGAAATACGGAGTTTCAAATAATTCCTGTAACAAGATAATATTTGCACCTTCTGCTGCTGCCTTTCGAACCAGCTTCTCTGCCTTGTCTAACACTTCTTCTCTATTCCAGCTACAGCTCATCTGGGTAGCCGCTACCTTTACCTTTCTCATACTCATATCCTCCTGTTATCAAAATATCTATATACTGTTATCAGAACATCTTATTTCTTTATCCTATATTTTCTGCCATTGATTTCCGGCTTACCTTCTACTTACATCTGCCAAATCTATCTTCCACCGGTTGTCTGTTTTCAACGGCTTATATTCCACTCGCACCTGCCAGATTATTCAGTCTGTCATATATCGTCTGTCCCTCAAATATATTCCATACCACTTTGGTATCCGGTATCTTCTCAGAATCGATCGTAAACAGATTCCGATCCAGCACGATGAGGTTTGCACATTTGCCTTCTTCGATCGAACCGGTTCGGTCTTCTGCCTGATAGACGTAAGCAGCTCCGTAGGTATATCCTTTTAAGACTGTCGCCATATCACATACCCCCTTTTAACCTAAACTACAAATCCACAGATCAGGAAGCCAACGATCGATAACATGGCTGCGCCAGATCGATTATATAATCTGTCATGTTAAGCTGTTCTGTTACCTTCTGCAATAAGAATGCAAGTACCAGTAAGGTAAGGGTTGGATAAAAACAGAATTTCCCTTTGCTGTCTGAAGTAAGGCGATCAGACTGCCGAACAATCCGCATACTACAACGATCCAGACATTTTCCGAAATCGTCTCCTGAAGCATCGTACACCATTGTGTCAGAAATGAACCTTTAAATAAAAATGCCACGCCGACCAGAGAACCCCCGATCATAAATTCTTCGCAGCGATGTGTCAGTATCGAACCGACAATTACGATCAGCACTATTAACAGTGCCACCAAGCCATGTGTCATAACCATTCTTCCTTTCCGTTTTGTATTTTTTCTTATAAAACAACAAAAAGCGCATCCGCAATGCCTTATAGCATTGCAGATACGCCTTCGTATCAACTGCTTTTAGTTTACAATTTCATTTACTTATTTACAATTATTATATATGATAAGCTTCTCTCGTACCAGTTCTGCCAGATACTTTGCGGTATTTTCTACACCGAGCAGACTGCTGTTGATCAGGATATCACAATGATTGATGTCCCCCGGCTTATATCCGGCATAATTCATGTGATAGGAATCACGCGCCTCATCAACTGCTACGATCATCTTACGAGCTTCATCGATTTCCAGTCCCATCGAATTCACACAATTCTCAACACGATCCAGAAGCACTTACAGAATATCTTCCGAAAGACCGGAACCTCATCAAAATGGGATCTACTCCGTCTTTCCTGATTCTTCCGGATAGACTAAGCCCCAGTTCTTTCGAAGGTCTGTCATGATATTCATGACATCTCCGGTAAAAGGCATCTGCATCCGGCTTACATCTCCGGACTGTACCGCTTCTTCCATATCCTGCATCTCATATTCAAGCGCACGCTTTGTTTCACCGGCTTCTACCGGTGTAACTGCTCCGCTTGCAGCATCTACGATAATCGCTTTATCAGCTCTTGGATATTCCATGATCTCGATATACCCTTTTTCACAACTGATCATTGCCCGCTTCGGCTGCTTTGAATGCATGGACAGCGTAATAGCTGCCATCTGCTGTTCTTTATTCATCAGGATGATGCTTGCCTGCTCATCCGTTCCGGTCGGTGCGAACCGCACCTGACTCATCACCTGATCCGGTGTCTCTGCCATGAAGCTGCGCATCAGACTGAGTGCATATACTCCGATATCAAGCAATGCACCACCGGCAAGATTGATGTTAAAGAAACGATTATTCATATCATATTCTTTATAGCTTCCAAAGTTCAACTGTATCATCTGAACCTTTCCGAGTTCACCGGACGATACGATCTCCCATAATTTCTTATATAATGGCATATGCCAGATCGTCATGGCTTCCGCCAGTATCACATGATGCTTCTCTGCGATCTGCAATGCCTCATTTAATTCATCACTGTTCAGCGTGATCGACTTCTCACACAATACATGCTTGCCGTTTGCAAGTGCCTGTCTCAGGAATTCAATGTGGGTATTATGCGGCGTTGTAATATAGATAATGTCGATCTTCGGATCTGTAAACATCTCATGAAAATCATCATAGACCTTTGTTACATGATATTTCTCCGCAAATGCAACTGCCTTCTCATGGGTACGGTTTCCTACCGCATATAAGGATTTACCCATCTGTTCCAGTGCCTGTGCCATTTCATTTGCAATTACACCTGTACCAAGTACTGCCCATCTTAATTCTTTTGCCATTTCTTCTTCCTCCTGTACAAAAAAATGTATGATTCCCTGTATGTACCCGTATCCCCTGTGTTCTAGTTCTCTGCTACGATCTTACCGTTGCAGATCGTGTAATGAAGCTTTCCCGGAAGTGTCCAGCCAAGAAACGGTGAATTCGAGGCTTTTGAATGGAAATGTTCAACGATCCATTCTTCATTTTCTCCAAATATCACAATATCGGCCGGTGCTCCCGCCTGGATGCTGCCCGGTGTCATCCGGTAGAACTCCATCGGGTTCTTACTCATCAGCTCCATAAGCTTCATAAGTGTGATGTAGCCCGGCTGTACCAGTGAACGGATTCCCAGTGCCAGTGATGTCTCAAGGCCTGTGATCCCACTCGGTGCCTGTGCCATCGGACGCGCCTTTTCTTCTACACTGTGCGGTGCATGATCGGTTACGATCATATCGATCGTGCCATCCTGAATACCTTCAATGATCTTCAACCGGTCCGCTTCTTCTCTGACTGGTGGGTTCATTCTTGCCATTGTTCCATAGGTCAGAACCGCATCCTCTGTCAGTGTAAAATGATGTGGTGTTGCTTCTGCATGAACATCCGCACCAAGCTTCTTTGCCAGCCTTACTAACTCAACGGAATTTCCGGAACTGATATGCTGAATACAGACAGATGCTCCTGTATGAAGGGCAAGGATACAGTCTCTTGCGACCATGACATCCTCTGCTGTTCTGGAAGCCCCACCATAGCCAAGCTGCTCGGATACTGCTCCCATATTCACACCTGCACCTTTTACAAATGCAGGATCTTCTTCATGCAGACTGATCGGCAGATCAAGCGCTTTCGCACGAAGCATTGCTTCCGTTAAGACTTCTTCATCCATGATCGGGATACCATCATCTGTAAATCCGGCAGCACCATGCTCTGCCAGCAGTTCCATATCCACAAGTTCTTTTCCCTTCAGATCCTTAGTAACGGTCGCCGTCTGGATCACATGAATCCCGGTCGTTTCCCCTTTTTTCTGAATATACTCAAGCGTCTCTACATTGTCAACTGCCGGCTTTGTATTTGCCATACAAATAACCGTCGTAAATCCACCATAAGCAGCAGCTTCTGCGCCGGTCTCAATGTCCTCTTTATAAGTAAAGCCCGGATCTCTGAAATGTACATGGGTATCAACCAGCCCCGGTGCAACCACCAGACCTTCCGCATCGATCACGCGAACATCATCTGTACCATACTTTTCTCTGCACATATCAACATCGATCAGATCCGCTGTCTCAGCGATCACCGCTCCATTGACCAGCACATCCAGCTTCCGATCTGTATTTGTCACAGGATCCACAACCCTGCCGTTCTTTATTAATAACATGCAATATCCTCCTGATATATACTATCCGCAGGCATATGCCTGCACTGCCAGTTTACCACAGACCCACTTTTTCTGACAACTGCCAGTTGTATACCTATAAGGAAAATTACAGCCATCAGTCCCAACTGTATGCTATATACCACTATTCAAAAAACATGCTCGTTTTTCTATTTGAAACACATGCCCTATTCGCAGTAGCTCCGTGCAAACTCGCTCTTCGAGCTCAGACATACACTCGCTACTGCTGGCAATGTGTTTCAAATAACGACAAACTGAGCAATTGTTTTTTTGAACAGTGATATAGCATACAGTTGGAACTGATGGCTGTAATTTTCTTCTGCCAGTATGCATCATACAACTGTAAATGGTAATTTCTGATTCTTCTAAATAATGACTGAGTCCATTGAATTTCCAAAGTAGCATTATATATTTTAAGTAAAATACATATATATTTCCAGCAAGTTATATAACTTATAGCTATAGCGAGAAATTGTTTCCTTCTGCTACAGCTACAGGATATATGCAACTGCTATGAAAACAATTGCTCTATTTTTCGTCATGCGAAACACATTGCCAGCGTCTGTGGGTGCATGTCTGAGCTCGAAGAGCGAGTTTGCACAGAACAGACGCGAATCAGGCATGTGTTTCGAATAGAAAAATGAGCATGTTTTCTGTAGTGCATATATCTTGCAGCTGTAACTGATAGAGACAATTTCTCACCCTTCCCCCTACTCGCGGTTTTTCAGAACCTCAGCAGGCACCATCTTGCGGATTCTGCGGATCAGCAGATGGTTGATGATGAAGTACAGGATCAGGATACCTGCGAAGATGGCAAGGTACATCCAGAATGGGAAGGACTTGTCGATACCGCAGGCAATATTCGGAACAAAGGCAGGCTCATAAGCCACATCCATGATCCATTTGGTCAGCGGAATCGAAATCAATGCGCCTATCGTTATGATATAGAAATTACCATCCAGATACATCTTCTTCACTTCCTTATTCCGGTATCCGAAGATCTTAATCAACGCAATGTTGAAAGAAGACCGATCTATCATAACCTTCATCATCAGATACATAACAACAATGAAGATCAGAACAGATACTCCTCCGATCGTAAGGATCATTCCCTGCATTATATCCGAGAAGATACCGGCAGCCTTCTTCACATCGGTCTTTGTCGTTGTTGCATATAATCTTCCGGTCTCGACATCGAGTGCATGGTCGGAAAATACAACATTGAAATAATTCTCCGGTTCGTCGAATAACTCAAGCGCCTTGTCATATGGCATAAATACCATAAAGGATGGAGCATACTGCGCAACAGATGCGATCTCAAATGCATAGATCTTATCTGCTTCATCATCCTTTAGTGTCAGAATATCACCAACATCCAGACCGTATTTGTAAGCGATCGAAGAACTGATCGCAACCTTACTGGATGAATCTGACAGATCCACATCAAAGAACGGATTATTCTCTGTCAGTCCCATAACTGTTATGTCAAAGTTGTAACCGTAAATTTTCTTTTTCAGTGTCTTTGCATATGCCTCATATCCACCTTCCGGAACTTCCTCTGTCGGATATTTGTAGGTATACATATACTCATACTTTGTATCATTTACATAATCACGATTTACATTCGCACAGTAAGTATATATCTCCAGTGACATCATCGCCAGCAGAAGACTTACAAACATTCCAAATACTACCGTAAATCCGGTACGGCTCTCACGAAGCATCTGGCGGATCTTGAACAGATTCATGAAGCTCATATTTCCAAGCTTTATATTCTTGCCCTTACCAACCTTCTGCTCATTCCTGATCATTGTAAGAACCGGCTTCGACAGTCTCTTTCGGATAACCAGTGAATTAACGATTATAGAAATAACCGGTGGAACCACGATTCCATAAATGAACAGATATGGCATATAGATAACATCCAGATCCGGAAGGGAATAATAGTTGTAGCAGTCCTGCATCTGGATCGGCACACCAAGGCTTGAATATCCAAGCAGTGTTCCGATCAGACCTGAAACAAATGTGATCACAGTCGGAAGTGTTACATAATGTGCCATCAGATTCTTTCTCTTTACCCCAAGTGCATATAACGCACCGATAACGGCACTTTCCTGATCGATCGAATGTACAACGAACACTGATAATACATAAGAGATCAGTATCAACAGGATCGCACCTGCGATCGTACCAACGCTCCGGTATAATTCCTGATCACCGGAAGCCGCCTGAATTCTCGCATTATCCCCTGCCTTTACAAAAGTCATAAGGTTCTGTGCATCCTCTGAGAAGATGTCATCGATCATATCATCTGTCTCATCCTTTAACTCCTGAATACCATCCAGCAGTTCATTGGAACCATCTTCAGCTTCTTTTGTTCCGTCTGTATATTCTATAATTCCATCGTCAAATGCCTTAAGCTCCTTTAACTGTGACAACAGATCTTTATAAGAGAAACGCAGAATTGCATTGTCTGCACCATCAATCTCAGTCTGCAGAACAGTCTCAAAATTATCCTTTGTCAGTTCTTCTACACCATAATTCTTTAAGGTCTTATTTGCCTCCTTCAGATAAGCCTCAAAGATTTCTCCCGATGCATCTGTTAACTCTAAATTATGATCGGTCAGTTCAGCAAGTCCGTCCTTTAACTCTTTTACTCCATCTAACAGCTCCTGAATACCATCGGTCAGATCGTCCTTCTGTCCCATCGTACGATTCCAGTATTCTTGGAAAAATGGATCCTCTACATCTCCTGATGAGAACTCCAGATCCTCCAAACGGTCTTTTAATTCATCGTCCGTCATAGCACCATTTAACCGGTATGCATAATAATATTCCTCTGACTTTATACTTTTTTCTTCTGCACGAAGTGTATCGTATACGTCAGCTGCAACAAATCCTGTACCAAAATGCAGGCAGTCGCATCCGGTATCTCCCAGAGATTTTAATACGTTATCATAATCCGGTGTTGTCCCGATTCCGGTAATGGTAAATTCCCGTCCGCCAAATGTAAGCACATCACCTAATGATATATTATTCTTCTCTGCAAACTGGCGTTCTACCACCAGCTCATTTTTCTTTTCTGCAAGTGTACCTTTTACCAGATTAATCTTATTGATCTCATCTCTGTTTGCAAAGATACGGAGCGTATGATCTTCGTCGATCTCATAGTCCATATAGAACTGTGGCTCGATCGTCACACCATCGGCTTCCAGATCTTCCATTTCCTCATCCTTCATCGGTACGAACAATGAAAAATCTCCATCCTCAACACACTGTCTGCTGTCAGCATTCTCACTTCCGCGAATGATCGTCTCTGCTGCGCCGACCAGACTGACTACCAGATACATGGCAAGTATGATCAGAAGGGACAATGCCAGATATCTTGGAAGGTTGCTTTTGAAATCTCTCCAAATCCTTTTTCTCAATACTTTCTGCATCTTACAAATCCTCCAATTCTGCTGCCGGTACCTTTGTCTCATTGTAATAATCTTTCCTAATCTGACCATCCTTTACGATCACGACCTGATCGACCATATTCTTAATGGAATTATTATGCGTTACAATCAACATTGTCGTTCCATAGGTCGCATTGATCTTCTCCAGAAGGATCAGGATATCCCTTGATGTCTTGGAATCGAGTGCTCCGGTCGGTTCATCACATAAGAGCAGCTTCGGATTTTTGATCAGTGCTCTTGCGATCGCACATCTCTGCTGCTGACCACCGGACAACTGTGCCGGAAACTTATTCTGATGCTCTGTCAGTCCCAGTATCTCAAGCAACTCATCCATATTAAGCGGCTGATCTGTCAGATATTCACAGACCTGAATATTTTCCCGCACGGTAAGGTTTAGTACCAGATTATAGAACTGGAAGATAAATCCCAGATAATCTCTCCTGTAATCGGATAATTCATCTGCTTTCATACCTGCAATCTCGGTTCCATCCACCTTGATCGAACCGGACTCGATCGTATCCAGTCCACCGATACAGTTCAATAACGTAGACTTACCGGAACCACTGGTTCCCTGAATGACACACATATCGCCCTGCTTTACCTGAAGGGATACTCCCTTTAAAACCTGTATGTAGCTTCCACCTTCTCCATAACTTTTTTTTACATCTGATACCTCTAAATACATACTCGCTTCCTCCTGTTATTTTTTGCGCTTACATAACACCGTTATGTTGTTACCATTTTTTTAGCTATGCAAAATAAAATTTCACATAGCTTTTTGTTATCTATTCATCTCTCTGAAACAGTGCATACCATCCGGCAAGCAAATATTTCAATATGTCTCCCAGATGGGCAACTGCTTTTTCTTCATCGGGTTCATGTGTCAGCAAATGGACAAATGCATCGATCTGCATATGTGCCATCCAGTGTATCGTATAATCATCCGGTGCAGCAACTCCACACACCTTTGCCTGTGCGTCTGCCAGCATCCGGTAATTCTTCTCTGTAAATGCCACAAATTCATCAATACATCCTGCAAGACTTGATCCCTGACTCTTCGTCAGCAGAAGCTGTACCCGGTCATAGTTCTGATACAGTTCATGAATGATCCGCCGGGATGCATAGACGTCATCGCTGAAATCATCCTGCCCCTCCTGAAGCTCGCCTTTTACCTCCTGCAACTCCTGCTGCATATGTGCTTCCATCATCGTACGGATACTTCCAAGCACCGGTGCCACCAGTGAAGCAAATATATCATCTTTATCTTTAAAGAAAAAATATAATGCGCCGGTCGTCACACCTGCATTCTTACAGATATTACGGAGGGATGCGCCCTGATAGCCCTTCTCCATAAATTCATGCTCTGCGCTTGCAAGCAGCTTTTCTTTTGTCTCCCGATCGTCCTTCATTTCATCTCACCACCAATTTAATCCTGCTCTAACATATGAACGTCCATTCACATAACATCGTTATGTTACATCTAAACTGTATATATGTCAACCCCTTTTTTATATAATCGCCGCTATATTTTTTATATAATAGCCGCTATATTTCTGGCTAAATATTAAATCTGCCCGTTGTATCTATATAATGAGACTGTTATATGAGACACTCACGCAGTTTTTCGTAATATGCGACACATTGTCAGCGGATGCGGGTGCTTGTTTGAGCTCGTAGAGCGAGTTAGCACGGAGCAGACGCGAATCAGACATGTGTTGCAGATAGAAAAATAAGTGCGTATCATATAACAGGCTCGTCATGTAGATACGACAGGCAGGGGCCAGATATGAACCAGAAATACAGCGGCTATCATATTAAAAAGGGCTCCGGCATATATTCAAGGATTGATTCATTGAAAAACATGCGAAACCGGAGCCCCTATGTCAAACTATATTCTTTTTTCCTACTGCGGATGTCCTAACAAGGTATCCTTTTGTCTTAAATCGTAAACAAAATCCAACCAATGCTTTTTATTGGGCAAACGATTTTCATTTGTTAATTACTTGCTGATTGAATCTGTCTTGATGATGAACTTAACGCTGCCCTTCATATCATCTGAGATTCCACCGAAGGACTCGTAAGTTTCACCGGCCTTGATGACCTTATCACACTTCTCTGACAGAGAATCCAGATCATTTTCTGCATCATTTACTGCATCAACGATCTTATCTGTACCATCTGATAACTGCTTGCTGCCATCCTTTAAGTCACCACTTGCATCTGTCAGCTTTGATGCGCCATCCTTTAATGTGCCTGCTCCTTCTTTCAGAGTATTTGCACCCTTTGTAAGGCTGCCTGCACCACCATTCAACTTAACCATACCATTATACAGATCAGAAGTGCCTGTATATACCTTGCCAAGACCTGTGTTCAGTGCTGATGCACCAGTTGCCAGAGCGTCTACACTCTTCTTCAGAGTTGTGATCTGTCCGGAGAATGAACTCAGCTTGCCAAGTACCAGATTCGCACCATAGGAGATACCATCCTGATATGCTGTCGCATAACCTGACTTATAACCTTCTACATAAGCTGTACCATATGCTGACTGATAAGCTGTACCATATGCGCTACCATAGCCGGTTGTGAATGCATTTGTATAAGCTGTGCCGTATGCTGTACTATAACCTGATGTATAAGCTGTACCATAAGCTGTACCGTAACCTGACTTATAAGCTGCTCCGTATACATCACCATATGCAGTTGCAAATGCTGCCATCAAAGCATTCTGTGTTGCTTCATCCGGCTGTGTACCTGTTGCATCTGTATATGCTGATAAGAAATCAGCGAAATAACTTGAAAACTTTCCCTGTGCTTCTGCTGTTACTGTTGCAGCAGAAGGAGCTGCTGCCTGTGCTTCAGCTGCCACTGTAGAAGCAGATGGCGCTGCTGCCTGTGCCTCTTTTATAACCGCATCCTTAGATGGTGCTGCTGCCTGACCATTCTTCTGTGCCTCGGCAGAAACTGCATCCTTGTCAACGCTTGCTGCAATCTTATCTTTGTTTGCTGTCAGGTTATTTGTAATATTATTTGTGATCGTTGTCTTGATTGCTGATTTCTCTTTGTCACTTAATTCTGTCTTGGTTGGAAGGTTGATTCCTTTTACTGCCTTATTTAACTTTGCCAGTCCATCACTGATCTGCTTTGATCCTGATAAAACACCATTATCACCTTCAAATGCTGCCTTTAATGTACCTGCACCTGTTGTAGCTGAGTCAACGCCCTGAGCCAATGTAAGAGATCCCTTGTAAAGATCATCTGCACCGGTCTTTACCCGTGAGATACCATCTGACATAGAAGACACACCATCTGTGTAGTCCTTGATTCCTGATACCAGAGAATTCATACCTTCACTGTATGTGTCGACCAGTTCGTTGATATCAGATTCAGCACCCTTCAGATCCTTGTTATCGCTGTCCTTGGATAAGAATCCGGTAGAAGCAACCGTCATTGTCATATCCAGAGAGAAATCTGTACAGTCTGCTGTAACCTCAAAGTAATCCGGAATCTCAACATCTAACTTCTGCAGATCCAGGCTGTCCTGAAGGCCGGGCATACCCATACCAACAACGATACTGTTGTTTCCATCATTTACAACCTGACCATTCTCAACCTTGATATTTGAGAATTTGTCATTTGATAAGATCATACCGGTTGCCATCAGGAAAGGAGTATATACATCTCCACTCTTTGAATTATTGACATATTCAAATCTCATCTTTACCTTGCCGCTCTTGCCTGCCAGCTGATCCGGTGTGATCTCCTGATCATCCAGATAATAAGTAACCTTAACTTCTACAGGAACCTGCTCCTCTGACTTGCCCTGATAATAAATGGAATTGCCATCTGCCTTCCATACAAGTTCTCCATTATTCTCTGTAAATGTCTCGTCGCCTTTTACATTCTCGATATCAGTCAGGTTACTGCTATCCTTAATGGTTGCCTCACCATCTGTGTTCTTTAACCACTCACTGACGATAACGTCCTGCTTATTACCTGCTGCATCAGCAATAACGTAAACGGTTTCATCTTTATCACTGTCTGTATTCTCGGAAAGTCCGATAGAATTCTCAAGTACATCTGACAATTCTTCATCGCTCTTACTCATGATCTCCGGGTTCTCTAATGTCTGTACATCTCCTGTTGCTGTACTGCCACAGCCTGTAACGGATAACATCATTGCACCACTCAGAGCGATCGCCATAAATCTTTTTCTTGCTTTCATATTTTTATAACTCATACTAATTACCTCCTAATTTACTACTGCCGGTCAGCAGGACCATTGGAATCATTATTTACATCTATATATTTATCATCGTCACTGTAACTGTCATCAAAATCATAGTTATCAAAGTTTCCGGATTTCTTCTTTGCAAATGGTCTGTCTTCATTCAGGAAATCATCATCATCTGCCGTTTTCTGTTCCGAAGCCGGATCAACATTTCCCGCTCCGGCATAAGCTGCTTTCTGTTTGCCGGTAATACCCTTGAATCCGATTGTTGTATGGATGATCAGCTTATCGAATAACATCAACGCTGCAGGAAGCAGGAAGATGACGACAAACATACTGATGATAGCTCCTCTTGCCATCAACGTACATAAAGAACTGATCATATCGATCTCGGAGTAACAGCCAACACCGAAGGTTGCGGCAAAAAAGCTTAATGCACTTACGATAATGGAAATCATAGATGTCTGAAGTGCAACTGTAACTGCTTCTTTCTTAGCAAGGCCATTACTTCTCTCTCTCTTATATCTTGTTGTCATCAGGATCGCATAGTCAACGGTAGAACCAAGCTGGATCGTACCGATAACAATGGATGCGATGAATGGTAATGTTGTATTTGTAAATGCAGGAATACCCATATTGATAAAGATTGCAAATTCGATTACACATACCAGAATGATCGGAAGCGATACTGATTTGAATACGAATAAGATGATCAGCAGGATAACACCGATGGATACGGTACTTACTGTGTTAAAATCCTTATCTGTGATCTCGATCAGATCCTTTGTACAAGGAGCTTCACCGATCAGCATACCCTTACTGTCATATTTGTGAAGAATCGTATTGATCTCATCACACTGTGTATTTACTTCATCACTTGCTACTTTGTATTCTGACATGACTAACATCAGCTTCCATTCGCCATTGTCAAGCTTGGATTTCAAATCCTGTGGAATCATACTCTGTGGAATCATAGGACCAACTACAGATTCCAGACCAAGTACAGTCTTAACACCCTTGACATTCTTAATTTCTGAAATAACTTTATTAATACTCTTTTCATCCAGATTGCTGTCAAGCAGGATCATATGTGTAGAGTTCATATTGAATTCTTCTTCCAGCTTCTGGTTTGCCTGAATACTTGGAAGATCTTCCGGTAATGAGCTGTCGAGGTTATAGTAAACATCTGTATGTGTATAACCATATAACGCAGGAACCAGAAGGATCAGGAATAAGATATGGAAGATCCAGTACTTATTCACGATAAATTTGCTAAGCTTATCAAACTTAGGAAGTAAAGATCTGTGACAGGTCTTTTCAATCGGCTTATCAAAGATCAGGATCATGGATGGGAGTACGGTTACACAACAGATAACACCGATAACGACACCCTTTGCCATAACGATACCAAGGTCAAGGCCTAAGGTAAAGGTCATGAAGCAAAGTGCAACGAAACCTGCTACTGTTGTAATCGAGCTACCGATAACGGATGAGAAGGTGGAAGCGATCGCATCTGCCATAGCTTCTTTATTCTCTTTGCCATTTACTTTTTTCTCTTCCTGATAACTGTGCCACAGGAAGATCGAGTAGTCCATTGTTACACCCAACTGCAGGACTGCGGTAAGTGCCTGTGTTATGTAGGAGATCTCTCCTTTAAATACATTTGTTCCCAAGTTATATACAATCGCCATACCGATACTTAATAAGAAAAAGATCGGTACGAGGAAGGAATCCATAGTCAGTGATAATACGATCAGCGATAAGATAACTGCTATGGTTACATAGATTGGAACCTCTTTATCACACAGATCCTTGGTATCCGTTACAACAGCTGACATTCCGCTGATGAAACACTGCTTACTTGCAAGCTTTCTGATCTGAGTGATCGCTTCCATTGTCTCATCGGAAGACATTGTTGTTTTAAAGATAATTGCCATCATCGTGCAATCATCATTACGATATGCCTCTCTGATATCTTTCGGTAAAATCTCATCCGGAATAGCAATATCCATAATCGAGTCATACCAGATTACAGAATCAACATTGTCTACCTGTTCCATTTGTTTTTTTAATTTGACGACATCTTTATCGTCCATCCCTTCTACAAGGCACAGGGAGAAAGCACCCGTTCCGAAATCATCCGCCAGAATGTCCTGACCTTTCATGGTTTCAATATCCTTTGGTAAATATGAAAGTACATCATAGTTTACTCTGGTTTTCAAGAAACCAATCGCTGCCGGGATCAAAAGCAGGATACTGATAATTAAGATCGGTACACGAAGCTTTACGATCGCCTTTCCAAATTTGTTCATAGAATCAATCCTTTCGTTAATACAAAAAATGAACGGAAACCTTTTTTTGTTTCCGTTCATAGAATATGATTATTTTGTTTGTTTGTAATTATACAAGATTTTAGGGTTGACAATTTTTTTGACATTTATCCGGAAATGTCAAAACGCATTCTAAAATAAGTATAAAAAAAGCCTGAACACCTGATAAATTTTATCATTTTCTGTACTGTCTGTTCACCAAGGTCTGCCCGGCTTCTGCTACTATCTGTCATGCTCGGATATATAGACTGCCTGCTTACACTTCTCAAGCATCTCCCTCATATAATCAGCCAGCTTCTCCGGTGACATCTTCATACCACCCTTTGCCCATTCAACGATAATCCCACAGATCCCATATGCAAAGAACCGGGCAAATATGCCGCGTTCCTCGTTTTTCAGATGAGATTTCTCGTCTAACTTATCAATTGCCTCTTCAAAGGTCTGTTCTGCAACCTCAAGCATATACTGGATAATATAATCCTCTGCATGTTTGATCGTGTTAATATAGAACTTTTTCTCCTCCTGCATCTGTGTGAGGATCGCGCCTAATTTCTCATCCCAGTTCTCTAAGGATATCCCCTCCATATTAGGAGCAAATAATTCATTAAAATAGATCCAGACCAACAGTTCGTATTTGTCCTGAAAATGATAGTAAAATGTCTGTCTCTTGATTCCACATCGGTCTGCGATATCACTGATCGATATTTTGTCATATGGTTTCTCTTTTGTCAGTTCTTTTGCACTTAATGCAATCGCTTTCTTTGTAAGATTTGATTCCGGCATATTCGTATAACTCTTTCTATATAATAATATCCCCATATGTCTAAAATGCAGATTTTCTTCCGCACTTAAAACACATGGAGATAGTATAGCACATCTATTATAACTCGGGCAACATGTCTTTCATGCTGTTTAATCCGATCATCAAGGTTGATGTATTATGCAGAAGTGCAGATGTTGTCGGTGCGATCACACCCGCAACTCCAAGCACGATCAGCCCGGTATTAAACCCTACGATAAAACGATAATTTCTGTGAATCCGTTTCATAAGAAGATTTGCAAGTATCTTCAATGTCACAATCTCATCCAGACTGTCCGCATCGATCGTAATATCTGCGACCTCTCTGGCAATCTCCGCACCATCACTGATCGCGATGCCTGCATCTGCTGCTGAAAGTGCCGGCGAATCATTGATACCATCACCGATCATGATAACCTTTCTGCCTGCTGCCTTCTCTCGATCTACAAATGCAGCCTTATCCTCCGGCAGTACCTCTGAATAATATTCATCGACACCGACATGCTCTGCGATCGCCTTTGCAGTCCGTTCACAGTCACCGGTCATCATAACGACCTTGGAGATTCCAACCGACTTTAACCGTTCTACAATATCTGCAGATTCTTCCCTTAACGGATCCTCGATCAGGATTGCTGCCGCAAGCTCGTTATCGATTGCCAGATAGAGGTGGGAATATTCCGCCGGAAGATTCTCAAATACTTCTTCCATCCCCTCCGGTATCGTACATTTTTCGTCCTCAAATACAAAATGATAACTGCCGATGATCGCCTTGGAATCCCCAATTGTTGTCGAGATTCCATGCGCTACGATATATTTTACTTCTGAATGCATCTCTTCATGATCCAGATTTTTTCGTTTTGCCGCATCCACTACGGCTTTTGCGATTGAATGTGGAAAATGCTCTTCCAGACAGGCAGCGATACGAAGCAATTCGTTTTCACTTGTTCCGTTAAAGGAAACGACTCCCGCAACTGTAGGCTGTGCCTTTGTCAGTGTTCCGGTCTTATCAAATACGATCGTATCCGCTTCTGCTACCGCTTCCAGATACTTTCCGCCTTTGACTGTAATCTTACGGTTTCCTGCCTCACGGATCGCCGATAATACCGATACAGGCATAGCAAGCTTCAATGCACAGGAATAATCAACCATCAGGATCGCAAGGGCTTTTGTTACATTTCTTGTAAGCAGATAGGTAAGTATCGTACCGCCTAAGCTGTACGGCACCAAACGGTCTGCCAGATGCTCCGCCTTGCCCTCCAGATTGGATTTCAGTTTCTCAGACTCATCGATCATCTGCGCAATCTTCTCATATCGGCTGGAACCGGATACCTCTTTTACCTCTATTATGAGCGAGCCTTCTTCCACTACTGTTCCGGCATATACGACATTTCCTGCCGTACGTCTGACAGATACGGATTCTCCGGTAAGTGATGCCTGATTCACCATTGCTTCACCATCACAGACAGTTCCGTCAAACGGAATGATCGTTCCGACATTGACAACGACATGATCTCCTTTTGCAATCGTATCAGAATCAACCAATATCTCGTTATTCTCTGTCTTTAACCACACTTTTCCGACATTTAATGACATCGTACGTGCCAGGTCATCGACCGACTTCTTATGTGTCCACTCCTCAAGCAGTTCACCGATTCCGAGCAGGAACATGATCGAACCTGCAGTCTTCATATCCCCTCGTAAGACAGATACTCCAATGGATGTTGCATCCAGCACCGGAACTTCGATCTTGCCCTTTGTCAGAGTCTTAACGCCTTTCCAGATATACTTAACAGACATCAAACCTGTATAAGCTGCTAATATCGGATATGGCAGAAGCCACTTTCTTGCATAATGGAAGATGATCTTATCGATCAGTTTCTCCTGATACATCGCATTCGTCTCTCTGCCGCTTCGTTCCAGATAACCATTTGGGACTTTTACATCTTCATAATGAAATCTGCGAAGTCTGTCGATAATGATATCCGGATTTCCCGTATAACAGATCACTGCATCCGCCGTCCGGTCATACACCTTTGCCGAGCTGACCGGTTCAAAAGACTCCAGATAATATAAAAGAATATCAGCTTCTTCATATGACATATGATTCTGACACATATGTACACGCAGTCTGCCCTTCATCTTATCTTTTATTATGAATTTCAATTCAGCTCATCCTCTTATCTAAATTTTTCTTATGCCTCTGCTGCTTCTGCATTTTCTGCTGCAGCTTCACATGCGCACTCAGCAGTTTCTTCTGCTGTCTCTGCAGGAATATCTTCTACAACGACCTCTTCTTCTGCTTCACGATCTGCATTGATCTGCTTAGCACCCTGGTAAATGTCATCTACATTTTCCTGAATGGTTGTAGCTGTGTTCATAACACACTTCTTTGCACGAAGAGCCGCTGCTGTACAGTTTGTGTAAACCTTCTTTGCATCCTTGCTTGATAATACCTTGATACCTGCCGTACCAAACAATAAACCTGCTGCAAATATTCCAACTTTCTTAATATCCATGATAATTTACCTCCTGATTGTATTAATATATTTTGATGCACATTATAGCATCATTTCTTTTTTTTGCATGTATATTATCATTTTATTCACATATTTTTTACATCTGATCATTCGCAAACATGTACACTTGTTCTACTCGTGAACTATCATCTTATGTGGCCTGTAAAAGCTTCGATAAAACAGAAATCCTACTATAGTAGTGATTACCTCTGTAACCGGGAAAGTCAGCCAGAAATACACAAATCCGAATCTGGAAAACAGATATCCAAGCGGTACAAATAAGAACACTGTTCTCATAATGGTTAGAAACGAACTCTTAAAGGCTTCGCCGGTTGCCTGCAAAAAGACCGGATAAATCTGCGCACCTACCATCGGTATAAAGCTGATCCCAATAAATCGGAATCCCTGCACTCCGATACGGATAACTTCGCTGTCCTTCGTAAACACAGAAAGCATAGGTTCCGGAATAAATTCAAAGCATAACGTTCCGATGAACATCAATGCAATTCCCCATATAAAGGCAACCGTCATCGTATGTTTACAACGATCAATACTCTTTGCCGCATAGTTATAGCTAATGATGGGTACAATGCAGGTCTGAAGAGCACCCAGTGGTATAAAGAAAAATGTCTGCCATTTGTAATACAATCCAAGTGCTGTCACTGCCTCATCGGAAAATCCTGCAAGGATCATATTTAATCCAAATATGTAAAATGTATACGTTGCCTGCATGATGATATTCGGAATTCCAAGCGCATAGATCCTGCGGATATCCTCTGGATATTTGCAAAGAGACGGCGAACGGTGAAATCCCTTCTTCATAACAAGAAGTGCCGCTACAACCTGTCCTGTGATCGTTGCAAATGCAGCTCCTGCTATTCCAAGCTTTGGTATACCAAAAAGCCCAAAGATCAAAATCGGATCTAACACAATATTCGTGATAGCTCCTGTGATCTGTGCGATCATCGGTGTCTTCATATCTCCGTTTGCCTGAAGTACCTTTGTCCATATACTCTCTGTAAACAATCCAATACTGCCTACGCACACAATCCTTCCGTATGTAATTACATCAGCAATTACTGTATCCGAGTTTGTCTGCAACCGTGCATATGCAGGCATCAGCAGATAACAGCTTACTGCAAATAAGATCCACATAATGATCGCCAGACTAAAGCCGATGCCTGCTACCTCATCTGCCTTCTTATACCTCTTTATTCCCAGAAAATGTGCAATATTTGTATTGATACCAACGCCTGTTCCAACTGCCAGTGCGATCATCAGAAGCTGAACAGGATAAATGATCGATAACGCCGTCAGACCGCTCTCTGAGTATTTCCCGACAAATAAACTGTCTACTATATTATAAAGAGCCTGTATCAACTGCGCCAGCATGACAGGCGGTGCGATCTTAAAAAAAATCTTATTGATCTTTTCTGTGCCGTAAAAACTACTGTTTGTTTCCATTTTGTTTCCCCTGAATTTATTCCTTCACCTGTAATTTTTCTTCATCTTTTAATTCATGATAAAATGCATCCAATATACCCACATAATTTTTATTCCATGGCTTTTGTTTGCCACAGTAATGCAGGATTACTGCATTCTCGCGTACCCATGTTCTATCTATCTTCTCATGGTTCGGTTCCATATTATAAAATGCTATCATTCTGTCACTTAAATTATACCGCATGGTATCGATCAAACCGATATGTGTACCGTACAGTGCAGCAATGATATCCTGATCCGGTAAAGTCAATGTCTTTCTGTGTTCTTCCACAAATCTTCCCACTTCGTGAAAATCCTGTTTTTTTCTCAAAACATCCAGATTCATTAATATTACGCCCGTATTGATATATGGAACCTTTTCCTCTATTCCCAGTCTTAACCGGTTCATCTTATTTAAGAACTTTCTGATATGTGTACAAGCTAAAAAATAGTTATCTTCAAAATCCATCTCATACAGTTCCTTCAATGAACGAATGACAATTATATCCGCATCAAGGTACAGGATCCGATCCAATGTCTCCGGTAATAATGCAGATGCATATATTCTGTAATATATCTCCATCGGATAACGGTCTGTCTCCGGAAAATTCATATCTTTACGATACTTCATATCGATGAAATGAAATGTTACGGAATTCCCCTCTATATCTTTGTCATATCGTTCCAACTGTTTCTGATCATTCAGATCAAGATCAGAATGAATCACATATATATCATACCCACCTTCTGATGGGAAACGGATAATTGATCGTACACAATCATCCAGATGTTCCATAAAGCCCTTATTAATCGTAAATAATAAATTCATTTCATATACCTCATCCCATGATATTTTACTTCCGGCTTTTTACAATTTACTACTCTGAATATCTCCGGTCAATCCATAATTTCTGAATCGCGTGCAATAATTCTGTACCTTTATTTAAAATCAGATTATGGCATACCAAAACTGCCGGCAGCCGTCTATTTCTGATCCCCAAACCTCAAACTTCTTTGGAATCCTTCCATGCCGCATTTACGCTTCATGAATTTATTTTGTTTTTACTGCTACTGCATTGCTCCAGTCTGAACAGATTTTTGTTGTCTTTCCATTCTTCTTCACATTCTTATAAGTACAGATCCGCACATAGTACTGTTTTTTTGTACTTAACTTTGTAATCTGTTTACTCTTTGCCTTATTTGAAGAAATCGTAATCTGTTTTACATTTCTAAATGACTTATTTGCAGAATACTGAATAATATAGCCGCTTGTATTCCTTGTTTGTTTCTTCCAATTTACCGTAACCTTTGTTTTTCCTGCCTTTGCCGATTTGATCGATGTACCTGCAGGTGCAATCCGAAATGTCAATGTCTCCTTGCCATTATATTTCTTACCCTTTAACTGAATCGTAACTTTGTAGTTTCCGATAGCCTTTCTGCCTTTTGCATAAGTCACTGTATAGTCCTTACCCTTTTTCAGCTTCTTGCCCTTGGTATCCTTTACCGTGACAGTTGGCTTCTTCGCTTTCTTATCATATGTATAAATGCTCTTGCTAAGCTTTACATTGCTGATCTTATTGATCTTCTTTGTAGATAAAGTCTCGCCACAGGACTTGCATTTCGTCACAAGCTTTCCATCAGCACTGAAGGTTGCTTTCTTCTTTACACTCTGAACCTGCTCCTTATGCTCGCATCCTGTCGTTTTCTTTGCTGTCAGATGATAGGATGTTCCTGATACATATATGTTCACATATCCCTTGATCGGCTCTCTTACATAGGATGCTGTATATCCGCTTCCATCCTTATCGAGATTATACCATTCCTCCTTGGTAAGAACGACATTATCGGAAGACGGCTGACCGATATACCAGTCTGCTGCTTCTCCGGTTGAATCAGTGATCGAACCTATGCTGATCAAGTCACATTTTACATAAGATGTCACACCATTCTTAATATCAAGCTCAAATATGCATTTCTTACCGGTCTTATCTTCGATGTATTCCTGCTCACCTGAGGATTTGCCTCTATAAGTATATGCTGATATTTCCTCCAAGGTTTTGTAATATCCCATATTAAACGGATTAAATGCCGAATATCCATGTTCGATCTCATGTGCATAATAAAGATTTAGGGATTTGCAATAGATCAGCTTATAGATATAATAGCTGGTATCATACATATCTATCGCATATTTGGATTTTGCATCTCCATCCTTCATGTACACCTCAAATACAGAAGGCTCATCACTCAGCCATACAACGGGATGTGTAATATACCGGTCTGTATATGCCGCCTCCGTCTTTAAGGTTTTGTCTGTGTCTGCATCAACACAGTTTTTATATTCCTCTGATATTGAGTTTACATAGAACGGCATCTTATCCGTTCCGGCGTAGACATCTACAACTGCCTTTCCGCTTACCTTGAGAACGGCTTTTGTACCCTCCGGCTGCATGGTAATTCCACAATTTTTTTCCTTGTTCTTATTAATCGTCAGAGTACCATCACCAAGAATCTCAACAGATCCGCCATAACCATAGCCCCATACAATAAGACTCTTGATCTGGTTATCACCCACCAGCTTGATCTTGAAGTCATCCCCCATCTCATTTGCCTCGATTGACATCGTTGGGTGTTTATAATTCGTAAGCGTTAAAGTATTCGTCTTCTTATCATAAACTGCCCCTTTTACAGTCTCTGCTTTTTGTGAACCTGTAACATATACAAAATGATTTGTATTCGTTCCACCCCGATCATAAATATTGATATACGCTGCACTATACTCTCCTGTATTTGGTCCGTTTGCTGCCTGTACGGTCAGCACACATCCAACCCACATACACAAAACCGCCAGCATCAGAGATACCTTTTTGAAATGTTTCATACCCATTTCCTCCTTTCATGGTTATACTATGCCATGAAGTATATCTGATAAACCGGCGGTTTATAAGTTTACATTTGTTCTTTTTTATATTTTAGTGCAATATCGTCACATAAATCCATTCAAAAGTAAGTTTTTATTAACAGGACTCACATCCTCCAGGATTGATCATCATATAGGCTTGAATCTGATCCTATTTCATAGGATGATCTCATTTATTTATACCTTTATCGGTTTCTCCACGCATAATAGAACTGGATCAAGCCGATCCTTGACCTCGTATCTGTCTTTTCATTCAGCGATGAGATATGCTTATAGAGCGCGGTTCTTGAAATATACAGCTTTCCTGCAATATCCTGCACACTTTCATCCGATTCCAGAAGTTCTCTTAACACTTCCTGCTCTCTGTCTGTCAGACGATATTTCTCTGCAAATCGGGCAAAATAATCAACAGCGTCTGTACCGCCCGACTCTTTTATCACATTTTCCGATTCAATACCGTGTTTTCCTGAAACCGAATCAAATACAGAACCCGTTGTTGCAGATGCAGATTCCACCGTAAGCCCATCCATATCTTCCTTACGTTCAAATCGTTCCTCTATGATATTCACGCGAAGCTGACTGCTGTAAATGAACATCGCAATACTGATCATCACAAACAAAATAAGGATCACGATACTCGCAAGAAGCATCGGAGATAATCCATCGCCGCTTCCATTTCCATCTGCATTTACCGACATGGCATACGGCAGCATGGTTGAGATAAAGCCGACGATACCCGCTCCGATATTATTAATAGCTCTGCCGAATCCTGCCCATAATGCAGGGATTCGCGTATAATAAGATACTTCCATAAAACCGGTTGTGAAGAACACAACGAAAAATCCTGCTGCCGGATAGAACACAAGCAGTCCAGCAAGGACCGAGCCACCTATACCGATCAATAAGATACAGAGCACGGATAAGACCGTCACACAGTACATGACCAGACTCATATATCTGCGTTTCTTCAGATCAAATAAAATTCCCGCAAGGATTCCACTTAAAGCCAGCAGAAGTCTCGGCCATTCACCTACATCGATCGCACCCTTTGCATGATAGTAAGTAACAATATTATCCAGAGCCGCAAATATGAATGTCATTAAAAGGACACAACAAACCAGCGCTCCACAGGTAAGTCCCGGATGAATCGAGGCATTATTCTGCACCTCCGTCTCATCCTCTATCTTAAAACAATCCACAAGTATTACAAAGATCACAACAAATATCAGTAGCATAGATGCCTGAATCCGATTGTCTGTGATCAGATTATTATTTACAAACTGAAGCAACAGACCTGCCGCATAAGCAGTTCCAACCATCAATGCCATATGATTACTGTTTTTCAGGATATCCGCTGCCTGATCATGCACCATACTGCCAAACATACCCGCAAACAAAAAGAACACGCAACCCCAGATTAACAGACTCCGTTCCGATCTGTTACCTGTCATCATCCAAATACTTAACATACAGATCACTCCTGAAATAATCTGCATAACCATTCCTTGTCGGCTTCCCCGATAGTGTTTCAAAATCGGATAGACCAGAAATCCTGCTGCACTGACTGTAAGAATAATGCTCTGTGCCCATACAACCCGACCTGCAGGTACCAGTTCCGCCATCCGATCATCAAAGAAATATTCCGTTCCCAGAAACAAAAAATTAAAAACCGCTAATCCTGTTATGGCCAATATATAATTTCTGTATTTCCCCTTTTGATTCTTCTGCTCGGACATATATACTTCCCCATTATCTTTATAATTGTCTCATTTGTTCCCTGTCTTCCAATATTCCCCCAGCGTAAACTATTCTGTTAATGTACTACGCCCTGTCCTCAAGGTCAAATGTAATTTTTGTCAAATATGTCTCTTTGTTTTCTTTTTGCAACCGTTCCGTCAGTTCCCGCACGATATTCTTTTCCTGCCCCTGCCATTCCGATGGAACAACCATATCAAAAACAAGTTCTTTCTTTCCCTCATGAGTGTGTACGCGGAAATCATGGATTGTTATTTCTGCATCTATTTGCTGCAGGATAGTAAGTACCTGATGATGCATCTGATCAAGCTCTGCATCGTCCGTAATAACCGGATCATAATGAATGACCATATGCACACCAAATCGGTTCAGACATTCCCGTTCGATGCGGTCAATCTCATCATGACACACCATTGGATCGATCTTCTTATCGATCTCTACATGAATACTTGCATACTGTCTGCCCGGTCCATAATCATGTACCAACAGGTCATGGCAGCCAAGTACCAATGGACAGCTGCTTATATATCCAATAAGCTGTTCCCGCAAACCGGTATTTGCACCTTCTCCAAGAAGCGGAGAGATTGTATCCTTTGCAAGCGAAATTCCACTTACAATGATAAAAACAGATACCAGCCCACCCATAAGGCCATCTATTTTCCATCCGCTGATATGTTCTACAACTGTTGCGGCAAGAACCGCAGCTGTTGTCAGCACATCATTTCTGCTGTCTGCGGCTGCAGCAAATAAGGTATTTGACTGAATCTTATCTCCCATCTTACGATAAAAGAACATCATCCAGAGTTTTACCAGGATCGAACCGATCAGCACAATGATCATCAGCATGGAAAATTCGATTGATGCCGGATGAATCAGCTTGAGTACCGATGTCTTTGCCAATTCAAATCCGATCACAAGGATCATAGCAGCCACAACCAGACTTGCCAGATATTCAAATCTCGCATGTCCGTATGGATGTTCTTTGTCTGCCGGCTTCTCTGCCAGCTTAAATCCGAGTAATGTTACGATGGAGCTTGCTGCATCTGACAGATTGTTCAATCCATCTGCAGTAATTGATGTAGATGCGGCCAACTTTCCAATCACAAGCTTGCTGCCTGCCAACAGCAGGTTACACAATACCCCTATGAAACCGGTCATCTTACCGACCGCTGCCCTTTTCTTAGAATCCTGATTTTCTTGTGCCATAATAGTTACCTCCGCATATATAAGATAACTTTATGCAACGCAATTAATAATCTTTCCATCAGATTAATAGAATTATCTCCGACCGGCTGTAGCCGGAATAATAAAAAACCTGCGGAACAAATAGTAACTACTGTCCCGCAGATCATAAATTCATTCTTTATCTGCTGCCACCCTGTGTGGCCCGGCCCTGTGGTCATCCCACCGCCTGCTCAGTTTGTACTGTAGATTGATATGCAGTGCAAAAAGTATTGATACATTATAGCATGCGGTTATCCATACATCAAGTGCCGGTTTCTGATATTTTGAAGGATGATATTTTGAAGGATCTGCCACCGGAAATCTGCTTCCGGCGGCTTATCCTTATTTGTACTCTGTATTACTTGGATGCGGCAGGATTCAACTTCTTGGTCTTGATCTCATCCTGAAGCATTGCAAGGAACTCATCCCTAGGAACAGTTGTTGTCTTCTGCTCACCATGAAGTCTGTAGCTGACAGTCTTATCATTTACCTCATTCTTACCAAGGATGATCAGATACGGAACCTTCTCAACCTGAGCAGCTCTCACACGATAGCCAAGCTTCTCTGCACGTTCATCAATCTCAACACGGATATTGTTATCATCTAAGAAATCATACAGCTCATGTGCATATGCATTTAATTCCTCATCTTCATTCTTTACAGGAAGAATTCTGGCCTGTACCGGTGCTAACCAAAGTGGCAGATTTCCCTTTGTCTCCTCCAGAATGTATGCCATGAAACGATCTAAGGAACCAAGGATTGCTCTGTGAAGAACGACAGGAGTCTTCTTTGTACCATCCTTATCAATATATGTCAGGTTGAATTTTGCAGGAAGACAGAAGTCAAGCTGGCATGTAGATAATGTATATTCATTTCCGATCGCCGGCTTAACATTTACATCAAGCTTTGGACCATAGAATGCTGCTTCACCGATCTCTTCTGTGTATTCAATACCGATATCATCCAATACTTTACGGAGTGCGTCCTCCGCTGTATTCCACATCTCATCGTCATCATGATATTTCACCTTATCCTCAGGATCTCTTAAGGACAGAACACAACGATAATCTGTAATATTGAAATCCTTATAGGTGTCGAAGATCAAGTCAACAACCTGCTTGAATTCAGATTCGATCTGCTCCGGTGTTACAAACAGATGGGCATCGTTCTGACAGAAATGTCTGCCTCTCTCGATTCCTTTTAAAGTACCACTGGCTTCGAAACGGAAATCATGTGCGATCTCGCCGATACGGATTGGAAGATCTTTATAGGAATGCATTTTGTTTGCATAGATCATCATATGATGCGGGCAGTTCATTGGACGAAGTACGAAAGACTCACCCTCAACTTCCATTGCAGGGAACATATTGTCTTTGTAATGATCCCAGTGACCGGATGTCTTATAAAGATTTACCGTACCAACACAAGGAGTCATAACATGAAGGTAGCCAAGCTTTCTTTCCTTGTTCTTGATATAATTTTCAAGCTCCTGCCATACGATATAACCCTTTGGAAGGAACATAGGAAGTCCACGTCCAACCAGATCATCTGACATGAACAGATTCATCTCTTTACCGATCTTTCTGTGGTCACGGTCTTTTGCTTCCTCTAATAACTTCAGATGTTCTTCCAGTTCTTCTGCTGTAGGGAAGCATACACCATAGATTCTCTGCATTACATGGTTCTTGGCATCACCCTTCCAGTATACACCGGAATATTTTACTAACTTGAAATTCTTACATAATTTTGTGTTATCAACGTGTGGTCCGCGACAGAGATCTGTGAAATCTCCCTGATCGTAAACTGTAATATTTCCATCCTCTAAGCCTTCGATCAGATCCAGCTTGTAGAAATCATCCTTGAACATTTCAAGTGCTTCTGCCTTTGTAACTTCACGTCTGTAAATCTTCTTGCCCTCTTTACAGATCTTCTTCATTTCTTTTTCGATAGCTGCGATCACATCATCGTTTACAACATCATCGCCAAGGTCGATATCATAATAGAAACCTTCTTTTACAACCGGTCCAACCCAGAACTTTGCATGTGGATACAAATGCTTTACGGCCTGTGCCATAACATGGGCACAGGAATGATTGAGAGTATTTAATCTCTCGTCTGCTTTAAAATCTACCATTTTCTTATTTCCTTTCTTTTACCTGAACTGACATCCCACCCGATGGTACAATGTCCGATAATTATTTGTACAGGAATCATTCTGTTTCTTTGTCTATTGCACAAAAAACGCCCCTGTACAGACGTTTTTTCATCTATACAAGGGGCGATTATAATTCTTATATCGCGGTTCCACCCTTTTTATTTCCTGTGGAAATATCTCATTCATGATGATAACGGAATCACCGGACCGGATTAGGGCCGCTCTGAGCTGGTCTTCCTGAATGACTCCTCTAAGATACTTCCACCAAATGTATCTCTCTCTGTAGATTCTTCGTTCAGTACTGTTCTCATCAACACGTTATTCAAAGTATATTTCAACTGTTCCGCACTGTCAAGTAGCTTTTTCCGATTTTATTGTCATTTTTTCTTATTGAATGATTTAAGAATTTTCCGTTAATACCTAAGACTATGGTCTCTGTCCAAGTCCGCCTTCCAGAGTGATCGTCTCTCCTGTCATATATTTGAAATCAGGGGATGCAAGCTGTACACATACACGTCCGATCTCCAGCTCTGAATCACCGAAATGCCCCATCGGAGGAGTATGAACATTCTTGTCAAATGCATCCGGATATGCATTCTTGAACTGCTCTAACTGTGCTGTCCATGCAAGCGGACAGATGATATTTACATTTACACCATCCTTTGCCCATTCTGTTGCTGCAACTCTTGTAAGTCCACGGATTCCTTCTTTTGCTGCTGCATATGCGCACTGTCCAAAGTTACCGAACAGACCTGCACCGGATGCAAAATTGATAACGGAACCCTTGCTCTCTTTCAGATATGGATAGCACGCTTTCATATAATAGAAGGTTGCATACAAACCGGAATACATCGCCAGATTAAACTGATCTGTTGTATGTTCAGCAAGCGGAACACCGGATGCTGATGCCTGTGCATTATTAACCAATACATCGATACTGCCAAATGTATCGATCGTCTGCTTTACAACATTTGCAACGACAGCCTCATTATCCGCTCCGGCAGATACATCTGCTGCAACAGCCAGAACTTTTATACCATATAAGCGTTCCAGTTCTTCTTTTGCATCTTCCAACTTCTTCACATTTCGTCCTGTGATCACGACATTTGCGCCTTCTTTTGCATATGCTGTGGCGATACCGTAACCGATCGAACCACATCTGCCATCACTTAATACGGCTCGTCCTCCACCTGTGACAATAACTGTTTTACCTGTTAAAAATCCCATTTTCTGTTTTCTCCTTATATTATTTGAAATCCGATACCTTCAGACTGCTTTCCGGCCTTATACAAATGTCCCAGTCCGTTTGTATCATATATAATGCTCATTATCTTCTATATCTTTCGATCATATCCTCCCACTGACAGCCTGCTTTCAAATGCACTCTGTTCTAATGGTTTATCATACAGATAGCCCTGTGCATGGTTACAGCCAAGTTCCAGAAGAAATCTTGCCTGCTCCTCCGTCTCAACTCCCTCGGTTATGACATTCAGATTCAACTGTCTTGCCATCTGAATGATACTCTTAATAATGATCTGATCCTGTGTTGAAAATGCCTCATGATTGATAAATGACCGATCGATCTTAATCTCGTTTACCGGGAAATCCCGAAGAACACTCAAGGTCGAACAGCCTGTACCAAAGTCATCAATTGATGTCGCAATACCTGCTTCTGACATATTCTTGATAAAGTCATACAGATCCTTCTGTTCACTCGCTTCTGTCGTCTCTGTTACTTCTATGATGATATACTTTGGATCAATATCATACTCTTTTATGATCCTTATAATTCGTTCCGCCAACATCCGTGGATCATGCCCAACCCCGGAAATATCATTTCTCGATATATTCACAGATATCGGAACAAGCTTATACCCTTTCTCAATCCATTCATTTATAGCCTCACAGACCCGCTTCAGAATATACAGATCCAGATGAATGATAAATCCATTCCTCTCCATGGTCGGAATAAACCGAAATGGTTGTATCACTTCTCCGTTATGAATCCATCTTGCAAGTGCCTCTGTACCTACGATCTGACCTGTCCGGATATCAACCTTCGGCTGATAATACACCTGAAATTCCCGTTTCTCCAACGCCTCAGGAAGCATCTGTTCCATCCGCTGAACATCTACTGTTTCTTCCAGCATCTTGTCCGTTAAAAACGCATACGGAAGCTTGTGCTGTCTGGCATAACTGACGGCAATCGACAAACCATTCATAATATTTCCGGGATCTCTGTCCTTTGCCGTTATCTCATAGGCACCTGCCGCTGCCGCTATATATACCGGAACGACCCGTCCCATATACTTTGCTGTTACCTCAACCTTTTCCAGAAGATGAAGGAACTCTGCCGTTCTGCTTTTCTTGACCAGCGCCATGAAATTATCTCCGCCCAGATGCGCCAGTGTCTCGTCCTCTGCCAGCCATTTTCTGACAGCGACTGCATAACGCTTGATCATCAGATCACCTTCTGCACCACCATACTTATAGCTGAGCAGTCCAAAGCTTTTCAGGTTAAAATAAAAGCCGTTGTACTGACAGATCGTCTGATCCTGCAAATGCTGCTGTATGATCCTGACAAAGCCTGCACTGTTAGGGAGCATCGTGATCAGATTACAATACGAATATTCTCTTGTCTTACGGATCAGTCTGGATCTCGTCACATGAAGATATAAAACCTCAAGGAGAAGAGCTATATCTTCTTTTTCTTCCTCGCTCCATTCTACATTTTCATATGGGAATGCCGTAAGCTCACAATATCCGTTTTCTACCGCTTGAAATGTCTTCTGATATTTGCCTTTCTCGGAATACAAGCCATCCCCGGCATAGAATACATCATGACGATCTTCATCCTGTACAGATTTGATATTTGCCTCAATGTGCAAATGTCCCGCTACCCTGCCGATCTTAAGCCGCTCAGCCAGAGGTTCGATCGCCTTTTTGAATCCATCAAATGTATTCTCAAACTGTAGTAATTCCTGTACATACAGTTCTATATCTTTTTTCTTAATTCTCTCTCTGATATCATCCACTGTCACGGGTGATCCTCCCTCTCATCTTTACTACTCTATACACCACAAAACTATTATTTTACATACAAACAATCATGTGTTTATTATAACATGCTTTTCACTTTTATGGGAAAAAAGATAGTTTTTTGATAGATTTTGAACAGGTTGGAAATCACATGACAGGCGTTATTTCTTATATGACAAATATACAGGTGTTACAATTACCACCATGAAAATAGAATACCTGTAAGCGGTGACAACACGATCATGATCATGGAAAATGTAAAAGATTCCATAGAGATCAATGTTGCCCTCTGTTCCGAAGGGAACATATTCTGAAGTATCGTATTTGTTCTTACCTGTAATGCATCATCACTAAATGCCGCAATAAATCCACCTAATGTCATAATCACATAATTACCAGAATGTTCCACTGCTATACCAAGAAGAACAAGGAATCCGGTTAATACAAATACTGTTCTGTACCGTAAACGATCACACAACAGAATCACCCTTGCTCCAAGGATTCCTCCAAGTTCCATAATAAAGAGTGCCATTCCAAGCAAGGCATTTGGGATTCCACTCTCCGGCAGCTTAGCCTGTAAGAAAAATAACAGTAAAATATCCCCTGCTCCTACCAGCGAATTTACCAACATCAAAACTATTGCTCTCCTTGCATCCTTTAGAAACTGAATACTTTCCCACCAGCAGTCAACCAATGCACGGACAATTGTATTTGCCTTATGATCCCTGTGTTCTCTATGTTCCCATATTCTATTTAAAACAAATATCTGAACCAGACACATTAAAATATCCGTTCCATATGCGGCTCTATAACCAATGTATAACGCAAATCCTGCACACAAAGTTGATATTCCATTACACAAACGGTATATACTCAACTGATCTGATTCATATTTTGCATAATAGGATTCTTCTCCATAGATTTTTAAAGAATCATATGCTAAAGCATCTCCCGATCCTGATGAAAAATTGTAACTCATCGCATGAAGTGCAATAGACAGACATATCGTAAACAAATTCCCTGATGCGATCATAACAACATTTGCAATCATTCGTAAAATACTGCTCACAATCAACATATTTTTTCTTCCAAATACATCCGCAAATATTCCTGACGGTATCTCAAAAATAATGCTGGTTACATGAAAGACCGTTTCCACAAAACCTATTTCGACCAAACTATATCCTCTGGCAGCCAATATTGCCACCCAAGCCCCTGTTAAAGATAAATTTCCAAGGACGGATGATGTGTATAAATATCCTATTTGTTTTCTAATTGTGTTCATAAAAAAATCTCCTTATCTATTTTTCTTAAATGGATAAGGAGATAGTGTACTTTTTTATTACGTTTTATATCATTGTTCTGATATATGACTTGTTCTAAAAAAAGGCGCACTATCCCCGTAAGGAACACATGTATAACCTTTTTTCAGTTGTAGATTTGTCATTTTCCAGAACATAATCTTAATCCTTTCAATATCAACTCATAGAATTGTACGGTTAGGATAGCATATCCTGCCTTCATTTGCAAGGGTATAAAAACTCACTTTATTCGCAGCATTACCGAAAACTGCTTATCTTTTACCTCTGCTGAAACCACATGCCCCAGCTTATCGGCCAGGCATTTTACAACATATAAACCAAGTCCTGCGCCTTCCTCCCGGCGGGAATTGCCACGGTAGAAGGCGTCAAATACATGGTCGATATCGATCTCATTGTCAGCCTCTATGTCATTCGTGAATGTAATGGATACTCCGTCCGCATCCTGTTGTAAGCAGACGCTGATTCTGGTATCCGCATATTTTCTGGCATTAGAAAAGAAATTTGTAAATATCCGGTTCAGCACTTTCTCGTTGCTCTGAACCCAGACTACACTTTCCGGTATGTCAAATGCTGCCTGAATCCCGGACTCCTGAATCCATTCATACTGCTCCAGCACAAGTGCTGTCAAAGTTCTTGCCACATCTATATTCCTGATGTCAATGGCTTCATCCTTTGCCTCTGCATAAGATACCTCAAAAAATGCATCCGACAACACACGGAGATACTCTGTCTTTGCGATCGCGATATCCAGATATTCCATATCCCGGTCGTCTATGCGTCCACCTTTTTTCATCAACTGCAGATATCCTTTTACTGCTGTAAGGGGTGTTCTGAAATCATGAGAAATGCCTGCGATCACATTTTTCAGTCTGGTTCTGTCCTGCTCCAGCGCACGGTTTCTCTCCTTGATCTGATCCGAATAATCATTTAACGCTTTTGCAAGAGCTACGATGTCACGATCAAAATATTCCACATGGATCTCCTGATCCACTCCTCCATGCAAGCGTTTCTGAAGCTTGGCTGCAAATATCCGCATCTGTCTTTTATATTGTATCAAACGTATAAAAAGGACTGCTGCCAGTAAAAGCAACAGTCCTGAAATTATGATATACCATTTATCCATGTATACAAATTCTCCTCAGGCTATCAAAGATCCAACACCCTAATTGAACCATCTTTTCTTATAGCTATTATATGATAACACATATGATTTCTATGTATTCCCGGTCGTCATATTTCTTTATCTTTGTCCGGTTTCCGCCATATATTCACAGATGAGATGATTGATCTCTCTGTCATCTTCAATCACAAGTAGCTTTGGCATATTGTTTCTCCATAAATCGTTAGTTTTTACATCTAAGCTCTACGCACACAACCTCCGGATAATTGAACAGGCGAACCGGAATTATGCTGTTGCCAAGTCCCCTGCTGACTATCATTTCTGTATCTGCGCGGTTATATTTTCCTGATGTGTATTCCGGTAAAAATCCCTGATCGGGTGCAACGATTCCCCCGACAAATGGAAGTCTGATCTGTCCTCCATGTGCATGTCCGGTCAAGACAAGATCAGCTCCGGCATTTGCATAGTTCTGAAGGTACTGTGGCTCATGCGCAAGTACGATGGATAATTCATTTTTCTGCTCCTGAAGCAGATTCTTTAATGTCTCATCACTTAAGTGCTGATCATCTAACCCTGCCAACATAAAAGAGGAATCCCCTTTTTCAATGCAGACGGCTTCATCATCCAGATCACATGCTCCGGCAGCAAGAATCCCCTGCATCATCTGTTCATTTTCCGATGGCTCAAGCCAATATTCATGGTTGCCGGTCACATAATATACCGGTGCGATCTTCACTGCTTCTTTCACAAATGCTACCGCACGTTCCACATTTGTATGATTAGAATCCACCAGATCCCCGGTAATAACAATGATATCCGGCGAACAGCTTCGTATGGTTTCTAACAGCTTCTTATTCTCTTTTCCAAATTCAGCGTTGTGTAGATCCGATATCTGTACGATCCGGTATCCATCGAGATCTGCGCCAAGCTTTTCTGATTCATATGTATATGTGGTAATTACCAGATGCTTATTCTGAAACAGGCAAAACGGAATCAAAATAATGATTATAAGCATCAGAATGATAATCTTTTTGTGTGGTATTTTTTTCATCTTCATCTATTCACGGTCACAAATAACCGCTCCCATCTTTTATCTATCGTCTTTACCCTGCGATACTTCCTGCCTGTAATATTTTGATACAAAAAATAACGCACGACAAATCTTATTCCTCTTATAGGATATAAAATCATTTGTCGTGCGTCAAATAAATAATTATGAATATGATGACAAGAACTGCTTTGTACGTTCCTGTGCCGGATTGTCAAATACCTGTTCCGGTCTGCCCTGCTCAAGTATATATCCATCATCCATGAATATAACCTGACTTGCCACGTCTCTTGCAAATGCCATCTCATGAGTGACAATTATCATCGTTGTCTTTTTCTCTGCAAGATTTCTGAGAACCTTCAGCACTTCGCCGGTAAGCTCCGGATCAAGAGCTGATGTCGGTTCATCAAAACACAGGATATCCGGCTGCATAGCAAGTGCTCTTGCGATCGCAACTCGCTGACACTGCCCGCCTGATAACTGATGTGGATAATTGTTCATCCGGTCTCCTAGTCCCATCTGACGCAGAAGATCTTCGCCCTGTACTCTTATCTCATCCAGTATGTTCTTTTTATTTGCCTTATAGTCCGGTCTTTCCTTTGCCAGAAGCTCCCTTGCCAGCATAACATTCTGAAGTGCTGTGTACTGCGGGAACAGATTAAATGACTGAAATACCAGTCCAAAGTGCAACCGTTTCTTCCGAACCTCCGACTCCTTAAGTGTCTCCGGCTTATCCGTATCGAGAAGGATCTCATTATTTACACGGATAATTCCGTTATCCGGCATTTCAAGGAAATTCAGGCAGCGAAGCAATGTAGTCTTACCACTTCCTGATGATCCTATGATCGACAGAACCTCTCCCTGCTCTAATGAGAAGCTGATATCCTTAAGTACATCGGTCTTACCAAACTTCTTTTTTATATGTTCAACCTCTAATATCGCCATACAGCTCCTCCTCTATCTGAAGAAATCCAGTTTCTTCTCTAATTTTCCAAGTAAAACAGTAAGTACACCATTCCAGATCAGATAATAGAATGCGCAGAAGAACAATGGCCATATCGCACCTGAGATTCCCTGTGAACCTTTCATGAACGCCTGTCCTGCCCAGATAATCTCCTGCAACGCAATGATACGTGCAAGTGATGTATCCTTAACCAGCGTAATGATCTCGTTGGACATTGCAGGTACGATCTTCTTTATCATCTGAAGAAGCTTAACCTTGAAGAATATCTGTTTTGGAGTCATACCAAGCACCAGACCTGCTTCCTCCTGTCCAACAGGAATTCCCTGAATTCCTCCACGATATATCTCTGAAAAATAGCAGGCATAATTCACGATGAACGATACCGATGCTGCCACGAATCTTCCGCCTTCGCCACCGCCCCAGATCGGGTTATGGAATACAAGTCCCGGAAAATAATAGATGATAAGCATCTGGATCATCAGAGGTGTGCCTCGAACGATCCACACGATAAATTTCATAAGATAGCTGAGTGGCTTAAACTTTGACATAGAGCCAAATGCTATTAAAAGTCCCAGTGGAAATGCACCAAGCAAGGTCACAAAGAACAATTTTAAAGTTTGAATAAATCCTGTATTAAGCGCCCCAAGTACAATTGGGAGCTGTTCAAAAAACAAATCCATAATAATTTTCTCTCTAAGTAATAATCAAAATAACCGTCTTATAGTCTGTTAATTACTCTGTAAGTGCTGCCTGTACCTTGTACTTCTCTGCACATTTCTCCATAGATCCATCAGCCTTGCTGTCTTTGAAAAACTTGTTAAGCTCTGCTGCAAGATCAGAATCTTTTCTGAAACCTACACCATATTCCTCACTGTTAAGGCCTACTGTATATGTAAGATTTGCATAGCCTGTGCCTTCTCCTACCATAGCTGCTGCCATAAGGGAATCGATAATTGCTGCATCAGATGTTCCTGCTGCAACTTCCATAAGTGCATCTGACTGTGCCTTAACTGCTGTATAATTAAGTCCAAGTTCCTTTGCCTGAGCTTCTCCGGCACTTCCTGCTTCTACAGCAAATGTAAGTTCCTTAATGCTGTCTACTGTCTGGTACTGATCTGCCTTGTCCTGTGGCACGATTACTACCTGTGCATTGTTGCAGTATGCATCAGAACATGCCATTGAGCTTGTAACCTCGTCTATAAGTGTCATACCGTTCCATACACAGTCGATTGTCTTACCATCAAGCTCCATGATCTTGTTGTCCCAGTCTATCTCTACGAATTCTGCTTTCACGCCGATGCTCTCAGCAAATGCGGATGCCATGTCTGCATCAAATCCAATCCAGTTACCTGAGTCGTCTTTGTAATCCATTGGTGCGAAATCTGTAACACCAACAACAAGAGTTCCCTTTTCCTTTACATATTCCAGATCACTCTTTGAGTCATTTGATGAATCTTTCTTTCCACAGCCAACCATAGAAAGTCCCATTACTGCTACTAAAACCAGTGCTACTAACTTTTTCATGATTATTTCCTCCTGAATATAATTAAAAGATATATGTCTGCCCCTTCCGGGCGCAACACGATAACATAGTAACAGTTTATCATAATAAAGTCAAACGTAATCTTATGGTTTTTATGAATTTGTATTTTCCAAGAACTACAGCCAGTTAAGCCTGTTTTCAAATTTTACTTTGCGGTCTCCTGATTCTATAACTCCTATCTCATAGCAATCATAAAACCGACTGACATGATGCATTACTGCTGCCTTATCTTTTTGATTCGTCACAATATTAAAGCCTACACCACAATTAAACGTCCGCAGCATTTCTTCGTCACTGATATTCCCATTATTTCTGATATACTTAAATATGTCTAATATCTTTATTTTCGACAGATCGATCTTTGCACTCAGTCCCTCCGGAATTATCCTGCACAGATTTCCTTCTATACCACCGCCAGTGATATGCGCCATGCCATGTATAACATCTTTATCAAATAAATCTTTGATTGATCTGTAGTATGGTGTATGTGGTTTCATAATCTGCTCTATAAAGGTTAAACCATCTATCTTATCCAGTTTTATCTGCGGCATTTTGTCCATCAATAACCGTACTAACGAATATCCATTTGTATGTAAGCCATTTGATGCAATTGCCAGAACTGCATCACCCTCTTTGATCTGGGAACCATCGATTACCTTTGATCGTTCAACAATTCCAGCAATACTTGAAGTAAGTACATATACGCCCGGGTCAACAACCAATGGCTGAATAGAAGTTTCCCCACCTACCAGAGAACATTCATTTTCTTTACATGCATCTGAAACACCCTTAACCAATGTCTTTATTGTATCCGCTTCCGCATTTCCACAAACAATCGTGTCAAGTACTGCCAACGGTTTTGCACCCATAACCACAATATCATTTACTAAGTGATTGACCATATCATGGCAAATAGATTCTGAATATCCATACTCTATCGCGAGTTTTTGTTTTGATCCGGGTTCTTCAGATTTTAATACCAGAACCGGATTTTCAATCTCCTGAAATTTTATATCATATAAAGAAGCAAATGGTCCCAGACCATTTAAAACACGGTCATCCTTTGTATCCAAATGTTTTGCCATCTCTCTTTTAATGGTATCAGTATAGGTTATATCAATTCCCGCCTTACTGTAAGATAACCCTTCCGCATCTCTTTCACTTCCTGCCAGGATTTCATCAACAGATACATCCAGCACAATTGCCAAATCCCTTAATATCTCAATATTGGGATAAGTTGTTCCATTTTCCCATTTTGAAATTGCCTGAAAAGAAACATTTAGCTTATCCGCCAACTGCTGTTGAGTCATACCAAGACTCTTTCGTTTTCCCATTATAAAATTTCCAACTTTAATACTGTCAAGCATATAAATACCTCCGTTTTTATTTTATAATAGTTTACCTTGCAAGCACAAAACAATAACCGCAAAAGTGAGTTTCATGCATGGATTCAACCATGCGTTGAAAATGCTTACAATTTTATAGATCTGAGGAATAAAAAATCCCACAGATACTGGATTTTTCCAATATCCATGGGACAAAAATCGTGTTTTGAATTATCTCTTTGATAATTTTTGATGAACTTCGAACCTGTTTCTTCCTATATATATATGCTCTTTGTCACTAACCTGTCACTAGCATGTAACTATCCTATAAAACCATGTAAATCTTTATACCGTTTTATTTCATTCTTTTCTTATCTGCTTTATGAGACTGATTTCCAAAATAATCATTTATTTTTTCACAGCATACATATTCTGAATCCGTACCCTGCTTCTTCTGTATACTCACTGCAAAGACATTACTTTTGTTCTTTTTTGCCTGGTACTTACATACTTCATCTATGTGATTATCAAGCTCTGTCCGGCTCTCAAACTCTTTTGTTTCAAAGCCAAGTACCGGTGTTCCAGCCGGATTCTTGATTGTTATCTCCGCCTTATACATTGTCAAACCTTCATCGATACTGCTCCATCCGGTTACAAGCCCCTGGTACATGAGTTCATACTGTCTGTCAGTTATACATAATGCAGCATTTAAAGCTTTTGGATCCAGATAGGCATATTCTTCCGGCATTGGATAGATATTCGGATCATATCTTGCAAGCAGCACCGTTTTTCCATCATCATTTTTCATATAACAAAACTCCGGCAACATGTCAATATTTTTTGAAAAATCAAATCGTGTTCCAGTGAATACAGCACCGGTGATATCTGCAAATCGAATATCTGTCTGATCATCAAAGATACAATATGAAAAATCTGCTTCTCTTAGAGAAGCTCCGATCATACTTGTATCCTGAAATGTACTATATCGAAAATCCGCATAACCTAAATTTGTATAATTAAATGCCGTAGATATGATATCCATACACCATAACGCTGTCTTCATCATGCTACATTCTGTAAAGCTGCAATTTTCTATCATACCGGATGTAATCTGTGCGTAATCAAAATTGCAGCAGGTAAAAGAAGAAGAGTGCATCTGCACAGATCTCAGATCTGCTTCTCTGAACTTAATACTGTTAAAATCCATACCATTTATCTGGTAACCAGCCAGATTCATCTGATAATCGGCAAAAGACCGTGCATATCCATCCAACCACGCTAAATGCTTTATATATTTTTCTTTTAAAATTTCATCTGTTAAAAAATTCATAATCTACCCTCCTGAAATTATCTGCAGAACATAAAATCTCGTTCTGCAGATAATATAAAATAGGAACAGCTTATCTGTTCGCTCCCTGTTGCTGCCTCATTTTGATTGCACATAGCAAAAGCCGCTTCTGCTTCATCACTTCTGCAGATTCACACAGGATATAACTCTTAATTTCTTCATCAGTTAATCCGTCTGCCATACCTTCTGTTACCTCGTAAAGCTCATCATTTGTCAGATGGAAGGATGGGTGTGATAATAACTCAACCACGCTCATATCTGCTATGTTGATCTTCTTTTCTCTTTTATCCTGCTCTCTGTTAAATTCAACTATCTGAAACAAAGCAGCCAGATCCGGCCGGTATCCGGTAATGGACTGCTCCGGATCTAACTGGATCATATATGGCGATCCGTACTCTGCCGGAAACGTCTCAATACGAAAGTCTCCTTTGTTTCTTTCCTGTGAGTTCATATAGGCTCCAAGGCTTTCGGATAATGCAAAATCCGGATGATCCAGCGTCCTAAATTTCAGATCCAGTACAGGCTTTTGTCCTCGTACAAGAACAATACAATAATCCGTATCCAGTTCTCTTACTTCGTCCGGTAAAAGAAGTTCTCGGCCAAGGACATCATCATTTGTAGAGGATGATCCGCTGTTACCTCCGTGACTAATGCCATGACTCCGTTTCCAAATAGTTTTCTTACCCAGATTCTCCGATATATATTTGAATGTGGATGGTTCATTGCCTCCAAGGTAGACAAATACATCACAGTTACCTACGATATTCTCCCATCCGTTTTCTTTGTAAATCTCCTTGATCTGTGCCATATTCTGAATAATAATGACTGCACTCATCAATCGTTTTCGCATAGTAGCAAGTACCTTCGGGAAGTTCTCCGGCAATGCGATGTTTGCAAATTCATCGAACCAGAATGTAACCGGCACTGGCAATTCTCCGGAATAGACAAAATCCGCCTGGAAATATAATTCCTGAATCAGCATAGTATATATCATACCTGCTATACAGTTAAATGTCGTATCTGCATCCGGAATCACAAGAAAAAGTGCTGTTTTTACATCTTTTCTTCCATTAATCTCTCCTGTTCCAACAGTTTTAAGGTCGAGATCGTCTCCAGAGAAGATACGCCGTACATCCGGGTTGTCAAGCACACGGATATGCTCATTTAACGTAGATATGATAGATAAAACTGTGTCATTAGCCCCCTTTGTTGCTTTCTTATATGCCTTATATGCCGGATGTCTCGTACCCCCATTATTATCATTCATGGTATCCCTCACAAGCCGGAGCATCAGATCATCAAGCGGAGAATTGCCCTCCTCCACATCAGCCATTTCTACAAGATCCATTACCTGATTAAAATCATTGTTCCATCCATAACGTTCATGCTCCATCCACACAAGCAAAACGACAGACTGCAGCAATGTTTTAGCCTGATTATCAAAGAAAGGATCCTGACGATTGCTTTCACCTGCTTTTCTTGTATTTGCAAACAATGCTTCGCAGAATTTTAATACGTCTGTCTCATTCCGGATATATAGCAAAGGATTGAACCGGTCACTTTCCTGCATCATTCCGGGAATCAGGTTCACAGACTTAACTAAATATCCTTTTTTCTTTAACAGCCTTCCATTTGCCCGGAGCAAAGATCCATCCGGGTCTGTTATCACAAAGCTTCCGGGATACCTGCTCAAAGTACTGGCCTGATATAGATTTGGTCGGAGCAGAAACATACTTTTACCAGCACCAGAACCACCTACCACGATTACATTGTTATTGATCCGGGTAAATCGTCCATTCATGGATATTCGCAGCTTATCAGAATAGATCCTGTTTGCATGTTCGTCCTTCCTAGATGCAAACCTTCGATTGATTCTTTCGATGTTTCCCCAGTCTGCCACTCCGTATTCTTTTCCGGTAATAAAATCCCTCTGGGTTAATGCATATGCCAGTGCAAGGCTAACTAAACATGCAAGGATCAAAAAAGCCCGGAACAAAATTGTTCGATTGGCAGCAATCTGATGCCAGTTCCATGCAAAAGGATTGACTGACATATGATTCATAATATTCACCAACTGATCATATAAATTAAGCTCTGGATCCCAGATATCTGCGATCATAATCGCCCCATATAGTGCAAACACATATAGCAGCAGGTAAATAATTACAGGTGTTTTTTTCTTCTGCAGAGTCACTGCACCTTTTGTTTTTCCCATATAAACACCTACCTTCTGCTCCGGCTGTAGTTATTTTTTACTGCTTTCTTCCGCACATTTGATCTGCCTGATATACTCTTATTTTCTGCGCGTTTTCGGACAGATTTATCAATCGCATCATAATGTTTGCTACGCAGATCGGAGCCTTTCATATGCTGCGCAACCACACCATCTGCATTATAGATTGTATAGACTTTATCTGGTTCCAGTCTGGTAAGTATCGTCTGATCCCCATGAATATACTGTATGTCTCGTTTCGGGATCCAAAGAAAGCGAATATTCTCGCCCCAGGTACCAGGGATTCTGGTTTGTACTGCCCGATCATTTTCATCATATACAAGACTTTCATCAATCGTAATATCCATGTCACTCTTGCCAAGATTGCTGTATCTATCTGTTGCATGGCTTCTTGCCCGATCGGACTGTATCATAGATCTGTCAGCCTGTTTATCTGCAGAATGCATAGTCGATCTGTCCGGCTGAATAAATATATTTTCCGGTGTATGTACCGGCACTGGTTCGATTGGATGTTCTACTGCATCGTAAGGTGTATTGACAAACAGATCTGCCATCTTAACATGTTCTGCCTGTAATGCCTGTCTCCGCTCCTCGTAGACAGATCGCTGCGTAATTGCACATTCTGTTAGTTCTGCTCCTGTCAGTGTCGCTATCGGTCGCTGCAGGATACTTCTGCTTTGTCCATCGATTTGTTCTGTATAAGCTGCTTCTTCCACTACATGAAACTGCTCCTTCGATGGGAACATAATACTAAGCTGGTTTAAATTTTGATCTGCATATACCATGTCAAGTGGAATATTTACAAATGCTTCATCCCCCTGATACTGTATCCGGATTTTAGCTGCATACTCGTTAATTTCTGCAAGTTGTCTGGTATCCAACTTCACCATCCGGTCTTTTTCCATATTGATGTCAACGTTACTTCCTTTTTTAGCTGTCTCCATCATCGATGCATCTGGAACAAAATCAAAGTGTTCCGTTAAAAATTCTGCCAGACTCTGCTTGCCTGCAGAAGTTCCTTTTAAGTATTGATCCAGTTTATCATAATCCAGATCTGTAACTGCAATAGACAATTGATCATTCTGTTCCATCAACAGCGTATGATCTACTTGATCTGTCTCTGCAAAGGAAGCAAATTCCGCATACTGATCAGACGGTATCGTAATAACCGACATATATTCACTTTTCTGTTTCAAGTCTGAAAAGCTTTTAACCCGGTCAGAGCTGTATGCACGCTCTACCTGTTTCCTGATATCCTTTGACATCTCCTGTTCCATCTCTAAGAAATCTGCCTCGGTTGCGTTTTCCATATAATCATTCCAACTGTACGCTCTTGCTTTTGGCGAATGCTTCCGGATAAATACTCCAAAGGCTGCCGCCTGATCTTCATTGTAAGCAATCTCCTTATAGCCATCTGCTTTATTGCAATCATATAAAAAAGAATAAGACAAATTGTTATCCTTACAGAATTGTACAAAATCATCAGTAAGTTCTTCATCGATCTGCATTAGCAATGTCTCATTTCCCATATTTGCGCTGTAACTAAGCATCTTATCTAATCGCATTTCTCCAATATGCAGATGCTCCGGCTGCTTTTTTCCTCTTTCTATCTGACTGATGATCAGCTTTGCCAAACGGCATAACTGCTCTAATGACCATCCAACAAAATTCCCTGTCAGCCGCAGAGCCGTATCAATCCCACGGATACTGACTTCCATAAATTGTGCAGCTTCTCCAACTCCGGTAATCTCCATAATATCAACCTCTTTTCTTATCTGCTTAATCTGTTTTTCTGTAGCTTTTCGTGTTCTTTTTGAAGCTTTGCTTTTACTTCTAATTTAAAATCCTGCTGCAAAATGCTGCACACTTCCTTCTTGTTGCCTGCCGACCGTCTTAAATCCAAACCTGCCAGATTGGAACAAATGACTGCATCTGCAATCTGCAGGCTGTAGCGGTTCCGGTCTCCTTTATCTATATGAATAACTATAGATTCCCGGTGATTTACGCCATTGCCAAAATAACGCTGAAATACAGCTGCTGTATTATATCTCATTTTCGGATCACCATATGAAAACAGATCCATTTCCGGCAGGGTATTTTTTACAGATTCCGGTATCCCAGGATTATCTGCGATACGATCCTGCATATCGATATACGACCATGGTTCCATCTGATTTTCAAACAAATGGATATAATAAGGTTCTCCATGATGCTTTAAGCTAAAATAAGCAGCTGTAGTAAAAGCATCTATATATGCTTTTGACAGCACCGTAACTCTTGACTGATTCAGAGAGTTATCCGGAAAAGACAGAAACACTCCATCTTCCTGTGCCCCAGTCTGTATCATGCTGATCTGATCAAGCTGCAGTCTTCCATCCATTATGATCGTGACATCTCCTATTACATTTTTATTTTTTCTGCTTTTTGTTGTTATCTCATACATAATATCTACCAAAAAGGCAGCCAGTCCGGCTGCCCTTCCTTTCTATCGTGTTCTTCCCTTTACCGGCTGCTCCTTCTTCTGATCATGGAGCTGTTCCGGTGAATGACTGACGATTGACATTTTTCGTTCCCGACTATCATACCGGTACACCTGATTAGACAGTCGTTCTTCCGGCTGAACCGCCATTTGATTTACCTCTTGAACGATATTTGCAATTTCGTCTGGAAGCATATCAGAATCAGCCGGCAGCACAAGCATTTCATGCACCGATGACGGAATGACATAGAGATCCCCTCCATATAACTCTGCCAGATTGTGCAGATTCTCTTCATACAATATTGCAGAAGCTCCGCTGATCTGTTTATTATTTGTTACAATATACAAAAGATTATCTTCCAGTGTACTGTCTATAATCTCATCCGGTACATCCTGACTTTCCATAATCTCCCGCAGCATATCATTTAACGGACGTACGACAGAAGGAAACAGCTTCTCTGTATTTTTATAAGCAAGCTCATACAGTTCCGGCTCCGTCACCTTATATTTTTCTGCAAGTCCCTCATCGATCCTGGCAGACATGATTCCTGTTTCATTCTGACCTATAAAAACACGATATACAACGGACAGATCCTGAAACTGGCGATGCGGACAGCTCTTTAACAATTCCTGATTTTCGGCAGTATTGATCAAAGACATATAGATCTGATCCGATGGCAGCTTGTTTAAAAAATCCATATTGACATCCATCTGCTTTGATTTTTCAACGTAAAAATCTGCAGTATGCTTTAACACATCGTTCAGATCATTTCCCGATCTATATGCCTGATACATATCCTGAATATAGATAGTCGGGCTTATGGTCTGCCCTGGTCTTCGAAGCGTGATGCCATCCTTCACTTCATTTGTCCGAAAGACCGGATGTACAGCCATTTCATAGTCTCTGTACGGCTCTGGAAAGTAATCCTTTAATTTTTCAATAACCAACTCTTTAAATTCATCATAATTTAACATAACCTTATCCTCCTAATTGATTTTGCGGCATAGCGGCTCCTGTCTTTCACCTCCGATTCAATGCCCTGTGCCATTTTTTTCATAAAAAAAAGAAGCATATAATCATATATCCTTCTGTCATAACCGTTTCCGGTTGTATGAAATTTGTTATTATAATCTTATCATCGTGTTTTTTGCTGTGATGTTTTTTTTGTTTTTTTTGTTTCTCTCTGCTGTTTCATTTGCAGCCGGTTACAGATCTGGTTCTCAATATATAAATGCTTTTTATAATCATCGATTGTAGCAAGACACCGGTCCGCAAGCTTCCCAAAACGATAGAGTGATACAAGATTATATCCTTGATCTTTCAAATTCCTGTACACCGAAAGTGCCTGATCATACTCCGCTTTATATTCCGTTTTTCCAGATTTATAACTTTTATAAGCCGGATACAGCTCTGTCAGTTCCTCTAACTGATCCAACGCTTCCGTTCTTGCTTCGTAACTAACGTGGATTCTTTTTCTCATGAACGAAAGCTCTTTTTCAGCCACCTGCAGATAAGCTCTGTATTGCTCTAACTGTTTCGGATCTGTCAACTTATTTTTCCCGATAAATGCTTTTACATCAAAGATCCTGATATTCGATGAGGCAACATACTGATAATACTCTCCCATATCTGCATAAAGCTTTTTCATATATTCCTGCCGGTTCTCCTGTTTAAATGTTCCTCCGATCATCTTAATAATATTCTCTTTTGTATAAGTCTGTTTATCCTGCGTCAGATTTACAAGTCTTGCAGCCTTTTTTCGTCCCGGAGCCAGAATCGTTATATATTTATGTCTCGGATCATCATTGATCACATGACCTTTTTCCTGCATCAGCTTCTTAAAATCTTCATAACTTCTTGCCTGGCTGATGCATTCATCGATATCCCGGAGTATCATTGTATTTGTATACATTCCGGCTTTTTTCCCTCTTTTTGAATGATCAAACCGGTACTTATAATTCTGATTCTCTTCTATCTCCAGATTAAAGCATGACAGCTGATACTTCTCACATAATTCATTGATCACTGGCATCAGATATCTTCTCCAGTCTCCGTTTTCATAACGATACTTACGTCCTTCAATCAGATCGATTGAATTAAATACGATATGACTATGTATATGCTTTGTATTCGTATGAACGGAATAAGCTGCCTGATACTCCGGCAGGCACCGCTCTATAAACTCTCTTGTGATCTGCATACAAAGTTCCGGTGTCAGCTGATCAGATGCCGGAAATGCAAGCTTGTAGTGATATCCCTGCACCCCCCATTCCTTTCCAAATGCATCTTTTATGTCCATCATCTGCTGATATACACTTTTTGACAGTTTTGCTGTATCCGTCAGATCTGCCGGAAGGGTCAGATTGTATCCGGACAGATATTTATTCTCTGTCTTTTCCGGATTATAAATATATTCAATTCCCCGGATTAATCCGGATGATTTTTTCCCGGACGTTGCCGCCCGGATTGCTCCTAATCTTAAATAAGCCATAGGCACTTCTCCTATTATTTCATGTTTAAGCAGCTCTACAAAATTTGTTAACCAAACAAAAATCTTATTTTCCTTTATAAAATACCTGTGTTATCCTCTGCAGCTGTTCCCGCATCGATGCCACATCTGATAAAGCATCAGCAAGGCGATCCATATCAGCTTGCCCTATATCCATTGCATTCATCTTATGTGCAATCTGATTAATATTTGTGCCAATTCCAACAAGCTTCCTTTTCGCATCAGCAAGATCCGCAGCCCGAATTCCTACGGATGTCATATAGTCTCGATGTATCAGCTCACGAATGTATGCGCTTTCACTTTTTTTCTTATCTGCTCGGCTGATATTTTGCTGCAGCAGACGATTCGTATCCGGATCAAAACGGTATGATTTTTTGATTGTTTTTTTCATATTTCCTCCTTGTCGACATTTTATGGACACTTTTTTGTCTATGGACACGTTATAGACACTTTGTAGACATTTTGTAGACACTTTGTAGACACTTTTTTGTCCATGGACACGTTATGGACACTTTACAGACATTTTTTGCAGTCATTTTATAGACATTTTGCAGACACTTTTTTGTCCATGGACACTTTGCAGACACTTTGTAGACACTTTTTTGTCCATGGACACGTTATAGACACTTTGTAGACATTTTGCAGACACTTTTTTCTTATCTGCTACCTTTTCACTTTGTTCAAAGATAGCAAGTCACGCATTTTGTCCATACAAAATGCCAACTTGTTAGGGGAGCACCCCTAATACCCCCGGCACATATCTATACCGTATAATATTGGCTGTCGCCAAGAATAGGCAGGCACATCCAAAAAGGGCATTGGGAATGCTCCCCCTTATAAAATTGCAACAAAAAACCACGAACATTGCTCGTGGCATTTTGCTGTATCCATTTTCTGTTTCTACATATTTTTTGACATTTTTTTTTAATCGTGATAATATACTTATAGAAAAGGTGTTACCGATAGACGGTTGACCCGATAACTTTTAGCCGAAATAGCCGCTCAGTTTACCAGACCGGGGCGGCTATTTCTGTGTTGTATTATCCTTACCAAAGGAATATCCTAATCCAAAGCAGGTTAAGCCGAAGCTTACTACTGCAATAAAATCAACAATACTCATTGGCTTAGCCCTCCTTTCTTCAAGATTCCCAAATGGGTTTCTATGTAATCGGAGGGTCACAGTCCCTCCGTAGAAGGGCAACCGCCTACCGTGTTATGATAACACCCAAGTGTTATTATAGCATCTGTACTATTTTCATGCAATGAAGTCTTTATAAACAGTTTCTATCAGCCTCTAAGAAAGAAATGGATTTATCGTGAGCATCTTGTTGCTGAATGATCTCCATCTCTTGCTCCATATCCCCATCATTCAGGCTCCGATCAAACAAGGCTCCTTCTGCCTGTAAAAATAGGTTCATCTCATGAATCAAATTCTGCATCTTACATCATCACCTCCTGCACGGTTGCTTTTTTTGTTCCATCATTCTCTGTCTAATCGCAACCAGATATTCATTCATATCTTTCTTCCCTGTCTGCCAGAGTCTGACACTTGCTGGATCCCGGATAATGCTATATCCCTTTTCCTGAAATTCATGCTCATATTTTCTTGTAGCTTCTCTGCCCTTTTTATCATTATCCAGAACAAATGAGATCTGCTTGACCTCCGGATATTCTTTCAGGTATAAATAAACCGGTGATTGTGCCAGCATCCCAAGGGCAATCAGATGATCCTGAGATTCCGGATATAACGTCTTATATGACAATAGATCGATTGGTGCTTCAAACACGATCAGCCGGTTCGTATTCCCCTGCAGCGAAAATCCGTAATCCTTGTTAGAACCCGGCACATCTCCCCGGAATTGCTTTCCGGTGATCGTTCCACGGATAAATCCATGCTGGATATGTCCGGCTCTGTCTCCTGCCAGGAATACTACATTATGGTGATCAGCTTCTTCATAGATCCGGTGTTCATGCATCAGTCTGGACACAAGCTCACGGTCAATCGCTCTTGACTTTGTAAGATACGCAAACGCCCGCCGGTAATCTTTATTAACCGGTGGAAGTAAAAATGGTTTGGTCTCTGTTTGTGACTGATAGGACTGAAATTTCACAGTTCCTCCGGAAAGATACTTTGAAAGCTCCCGCACAGCCTCCGGAAATGTCCGGTTTTCAAATTTCATAACCAGATCGATCACCGATCCAGTCTCTCCGGTGTAAAAGTTATGAAACGTGTTGGTCTGGGTAAACAGAATCATTCCTGATACCTCATTACATTCTAAATGGGATCCACGCTTCTTAAACGTAAATCCCATTTCTTCGGCAATCATCCGGATATCAAGTTGCTTCACCGCGTCGGTTTCCGCTTTCAACTCATTATATGGTCGATACATTCACATCACACTCCTTAAAAGAAAATGCCGCATATCTCTATGCAGCATTTTTCTAAAATAATAAATCCTTCATAACCCGGTTCCATGAGTAAGATGTGATCTCCCCTTTCTGCAGTTCCAGGTCATTCTTCTTTTTTAAATAAATATAATCTACAATATGATCCGTCAACAGAAGTCGGTCAGATTGTTTTGCTGTAAGCTTTGGAAGCTGATCATATAAACGGTTGTAGATAGCTGTTTTTAATGTGATCTCATAAGCCTTTGAAATCAGATCTGCTCTGGAATTTAACAGCAGATAAGAGAAAAAAGAGTCCTTTTCAAAATCAAGCTTTTCTTTCAATGTCAATTTAAACGCCTCCTTCTGCACCTGGAACATAATAGATTTCCAGATAATTCATTCTACCGTTTACAATCGTAAAACCGGCAGCATAGCTCTGTGTTCCGGCTTCTGTTGTAATGTTAAAACAGGCTTTCCGATCACTATAAGAGCACATCTCCGGTATCTCCTCGATGGATATAATGTCTGTCAGTCCTACAGGGTCAAAGGTATCTAAGCACTGCTTGGATACCGGTGTCTGGTCGTTTATCTGTCCTGTTATAACCTGCTTGATCGTTTCAATATAATTCTCCTCACTTAACAGACTCGATACAGCTTCTGACGTTTCCTGTTCCGCATCTGAATATTCTGAATCCGTACCGGCTTCTGTTGCAAGCTCTGTCCGGCTTTCCGTCTGTTCGATCTTCTCCTCTGTATTCCGTTTCTTTTTTACGGTCATCAAAGAAAAACATAAAATAAACATGACAAGGACAGAGCCATATAATATGATTAATTTCTTTTTCATGAAATCCTCCTACTCTTTATAAATAACATGAAAGGTATCCGTTCCGGTATCGTTTACGACAGTATCCTCCGTGATATAGCAAAGCGTGCCTCCTGCTGGATTCATGCACATGATTGTTCCATCTTCGGTATATCCCATCAAAACGATATAGTGGGTATTACTCGTCACATAATTACCATTACACCATCTTGCCCGGTTTGACAGCAGTACAATCACACTCTTTCCTGCGTTTAAAGCTGCTCGGAGTTCATCCCGGCTCTTGGGGATGATCGTATTGTAGGTAAGCCCATACTGGCTGCACAAGCCGGAAATTAAAGATGAAGATACCAGTACAATGCTGCAACGGCTACCGGATGCACCATTTAATGCATATGTTAATACAGTCTCCGGTGTAATATCCGTTCGTCCAGTGTGCTTACATAATGCACTTGCAATCGCTGTCAGACCACAGCCGGAGCCGGCTATCGTCCTGACTCGTCCATCTGATCCGACTCCCATTGCGTTCTGATAATCGCCCTGGTTATAAAACACATACCCATTAACAATCTCTGCCTCCGATCTGGAGCTGACTCCTGACGTGCTGCTTTCTACCGCAGTTGTTTCAGTCAATCTGTATGTTTCTCCACTGTTTTCAGCCACAAGCACAAGAAACAATACAATCAAAGAATAGACAGCGACCGGAAAAAAAAGCAGGATGACCATCAGTTCTTTTTTTAAAAATTCTCTGATCACCTTCCAGACGGCTCTGACTACAGATCGCAGTGATCTGCGGACTACTTTATCTGTCGTGTGAACCGCTGCATCATATGCAAGCCGGTCTACCTCCATGTTAATGACACGGTTCTTAACCTGCTCCATCCGGCTCACCTTCTGAGTGGCCGCACTTGGAGCTGTCAGGATTCTGCTTGTCGTAGTCACAGCTATTTTTGCTGAGTTCTTAACAGCGGAAAACACATGTCCCAGCACGTTTTCGCCATTTTCAGCCTGTTCTTCTGCAGCATCCCGCACTGCTTCTTTCTGTGCTTCCCTTTGAGCTTCTTTTCGTGCTTCTTTTCGTGCTTCTTTCCGGACATCCTTTTTAGAAGCAGAAGAAGCTCTAAGACCAGTAAGCGAAATTCCGGTTGCCTGTGATTCCGGCTGCTGCAGGAATGCAGTATCTTCCTTATAGCCTGTCTCCTGACCTTTATCCGGATTCGTTCCGGACAAAGAAACCGGATCCTGTACATCCTGCCCCAGTTGCCGGATCATCTCCTGTCTCAGATCATCCGCTCCTCGCATCTGCCGCCTCTCGAAGCGGTTAACTAGCTTACGCTGTTTTTCTCCGGCTGCATCTGAAGCATTCTCCTCTATAACCTCATTGAAAATAGATCCAGTTAAATACTTTCGTTCGGACAATTCCTGCTCTTTTTCCCGATCCGAACTTCTGACCTCAATATACCGATCTGCAAAGGATGACTTTTTATAATATTCTTTCTCTGCATCATCCATTTGCTTTTCCGGAATATCCGTTGTATCCAGACTGTTTTCCCTGAACCCGGAAATATTCTTATCTGTCAAAATCGCATTCTGCAGCTTCCCGGACTGCTGTTTTTTTGAGAGCTGCTCTGACAGCTGTCGCTTTTGTTCTTCTCTCATACAGTCACCTTATTTCTTATGGATCGAATGAAAATCCGTATTGATCATGGTGTAGAGCTCTGTATCCTTTTCCAAACTCAAATCAAACGGAACCGTAGCAGTAGATACCTTCAAGAGTCCTTTTCCCGGTTCATCTTCTTCAAAGATATAATTAAGCTCCGATGCCGTTAAACCAAGATTTGCTGCAAATTGGTTTCTGGATGCCTCTTTCTGCTTCATGATCAGAAAGAACTCCGAATTTTCAAGCAGTTCCCTGGTCCGGTAATTATCTAATAACTGCGTGATCGTCTGTGCCATGCCTGTAATGATACAGCCCATGGACCGAAAGAGCATCCAGATTGAATTGATAAACTCGATCTGCTGCGGAGTTACAAGAATCTGTGGCAGCTCATCTAAATACAGATAAGTGGCACGCCCAATGCTGTAATTGTAAAAAACCTGCTCTTTAATGCTCTCAATCATAACAAGCATGGACAGCTCACGAAGCTTGGAACCTATATTTTTTAATCCGTATACCGTTACTCTGCCGGTGCGTTCCGTTTGTTCTTTTTCTGCAAAAATATTTAATGTCCCTTCTACAAAGATCCGGAGATACTTCCGTACATCCTCAGCAGCCTTTGTCTGCTGATAAGAAAGGCAATTATAAATATCATGCAGACAGACCGTACCTGAAATAGAACTATACGCTGTCTGAACTGCCTGATCGATCGCAGTGATTTCATCCGAGGTGATCACATCTCCTTTGGCCGTCTCTACAAGGGAAAAGGCAAAATCCGCTTTTTCTCCAGTGATTTCCAGACGTTTTCCATTATCAAAGTATGCAAATGGATTAAAATGCACATCTGCCTGTGGGGAGATATCATAAAAACGTCCTCCAGTCCGGCGGGCAAATTCCCCATAATCGTTTTTTGGAGACACCACGATAATATCCGCATCTGTTCCGAGATAATTTTCAAGCATCATAACAGAAGCTGCAGCCGTCTTTCCTGCACCGGTCACACCGAAAAGCCATCCATGCGGATTGATCAAAAGACGTCTGTCTACACGGATAATCGATTTTGTCTCTGTATTATGACCAAGAAATAATTCGCCAGGCTGGAATATCTCCTGCATCTTATAAGGAAAAAAGGCTGCAACTGCTTTTGTCTGCATGTTTCGTCCATTCGCAACATTTTTGACTCCGATCGGCAGGATCGTATTAAATGCCTCCCGCTGCTTCATATAGCTATAATCTACTTCCATGCCAGAGCCTGTAGCTGTACTGATCACTCTGGAACAGCGATCATCCAGTTCCATCCTGTTATCTGCAAATACTACAAAATTACACATAACATAAAACTGATGCTGCTTGTTCTTCTCAAAATCCTTCAGCTGATGCTCCAGATTTTTCTTATCCATCCGGAGTGTTGTTGATAATTCCGAATGAAAGTCCATCTTGCCGACACGGCTGTTACTCTGTTGCCGCTGCAGTCTTGCAATCTTGGAATCCTTCTGTTCCAGCAGCCTTTTTGTCGCAGACTGGGGAATCGGCATAACATCTACTGTAGCAATCATTGGAATATTCAAGTCCATGATCTTTGTCAGGAACCGGTCAGAAAGTGTCGTCTGCTCTGTCATTGGGAATTTCACATACAGACAGGAACCATACTTTTCTTTTCCACGGTTCTTGAAAATAAAATAGTCTTCATGTGAAAAATCGATTTTTCCCGGAATAATATAATCGATAAAATCAACGTGATTTTCAACTGCCGCCTTAAAATCAAAGGTGAGATAATTGTCGTCTGCACTGTTATAGGCATCATGCAGGATCTGCAGCCTTTTTGTCGCATCAAGTGGAATCAGATCTGATCCGATGCGACGATATCCTTTCTCGATATCCAGTGCATCAAAAAATGCTTCTGCAGCCTGATAGGTCTCCGCTTCTTTCCGGATCGTCAGATACATCTCCTGCTTGATTCCATTCTGTTCCCCTTCAATTCTCCGCAATATCTCATGATTCAGATCCTCGCACAAAGAATCTGTTGCATCTCCTTTTGCCTTATAAAGTAGATTTTCCCGGTACTGCTTCATATTTCGGATCCGGTTGTTGATTGTAATCTTATATGGCACCCGCTGGGCATTCAGATTCTGACACCAGCATTCCAGCTTTGCTATCTTTTCCTGATCCGATAAGATATCGTAATTGATATCCGAAATCTGGTATGATTTCGAATAGATCTTCCCGGATCCAAATATACCGGTATCCGATATACTGTCAACCTCAATCAGATCATTTACACATTTGGGTGTTTTTACCCGAAACCGGTCACACCTCTTATAAATCTTCCATTCGTCCATGGTATAAAATCCCCCTTTCGGTTTTTTCTGTTTTCTCATAAACGTATACTTTCATATACCTTTTTTGTCTCATGATCTCAAACAGATCCAGACCATGCTTGTTATAAAATGCAAGGATACCGGGAAGGATCATGACTCCCATTGCTATCATTCCATTTGTCGTAGCATCCACCTTGCCATATAAGAGTGCCGTAACAATACCACTAAGGAGTATGGATACCGCAAAGCAAATGTACTGCCAGGTCTTTGTTCCCGGAAATAATTCCCGGTGAACGATTGTCTGTATGTCTTCTATCATATCTAATTCCATTAATAACCTCCTACAATCTTCGCTGATAAACCTTCCACACCCTTGATACAGCTTGCAGCAACTGCACATGGAAATACAACACGGAGCAGTATCGTAAGGATTCCAAGCCATGACAGCTCGCCGTATATAGTAAAGCTTGCCGGATAGCTCTGCCGGTTGGAAGACGCTGCAGCAATCTGAAACAGAGAGCCCGATACATCATGATCATCCAGTGTCATCACCGCATTCTTATATTTTTTCAGACCGACCACGTCAAACATCGCAGACACTTCGGAATTGATACCATTAAATACATTGCCGGTGTCCGTCTGTGTTACAACCTCTTTATTCCGGTTATAATTAATAACGGATAATACCTCATCAGACACCTCATCCCAATTCACAGCGTCATCAAATCTTGTCGTTCCAAACGGCAGACGTCCATACTCTCTCGAATAGTATAAAACATTCAGTTCCGATGCATTATGAACCGTTACTGTTACCTGTGTGTCATCGATCTCAGCAGGGAACAGCTCCTGCATCGTGGTTCCGGAATGAATCAGGATAAAAGAAAACGCAAGTGCTGCTGTGATTAAGGCAGCCTCCATCGACGTTCTAATAATACTTTTTATATATCCTTGAAATATCTCATGCCCCTTCCAGTCCGGCATTGGATATGTGCTTATGGAAAATGGTGCAAATGGTATCAGCATGAACATCGTGAATATTCTCTGATATACGGCTACAACGATTGCCACTCCGCATACGATCACCACTAATGCCCCAAACAGATATAGTACAAAGGTAAAAACGCCTTTGATTCCTGATACCCCAGTTGCCAGACGCCGAAATGATATATCATCAAGTACCAGCGAATCTGAAAAATCAGCACTCGTTCCACTTGCGATACGATAAATACCGGAGGCAAGATTAACTCCGGCATTTAAGATTGCTTTTACAATCGTAAGTGCATTATTTACAAGTACAACCCCTATGTTCAACCGGATCACTGATTTGCTAAATGTCCAGATGTCCATCTGCTGTAAAGCTTCATCAAAGACCCGGTATAAAAATGCAAACAGAAGAATGGACGTTCCGACGATACCAAACACTCTGGAAATCAGATCAATGAGTGTCCAGAAATCTGTAAAGCTTGGAGAATCGACTTTATATTGAATCACCTTCAATGCTACATTGACAAAATTCTGATACAGGGAAAGTGCCGAGTTGATAAGCTCGGCACACCAGCTTCCTGTGTTACTAAATATATCGGAAATCTCACTTCCTGCAGCAGACACCGTATCCCAGATATCAGAAATGGAAAACATAGGCATATTGTTCTGTATATGCATAAGCTTCCCTCCTTAAATAGAAATACCTGCCATAGATAAAAATAATTTAATAAATATCATTAACAATCCAACTACAACAATAAAAACACCTTGAATGATGGAAGTGATATCTCTGCTCTGAATGCCCGGTATAAGTTCAGACCACAGTCCTTTGATTAGAACAATTACTCCGCCAGCTGCTATAACTGCAAGCAGGATATAGGCAAGAATATTAATTGGTCTGGTTACCTGTTCCGCAACGTTTGCTGCAGCTTCACTCGCTGACTCTGTTGTAGTTGCTGATACCGTTAATTTCGGCATCAGCAGTAAAAAGGCTGCAATTACCAGATATGCGATTCTATAAACTTTCAGTTTCATTCTTGTATAAACCATATTTTTCTTCTCCTTTTCTTATCTGCTGACATAAAAATAGGCAGCTACATCATCCGGCCAGATACTTTCGATCTGACAGATGCTGCAGTTGCCTTATTATGCCTTTTATTTACTTGTTTTGTTTGATTATATTATTTTCTTCTTTTCTTTCTCCAGATCACAAATGCTCCGGTGATAAACGCTGCAGCCATCAGGAATGCTACAGGAATCAGTTTAAATGCATCTCCGGTCTTTGGTGTATCCGGCTTACTGTTCGTGATGATAAATGCTGTAATATTGCTGTCAGCATCCTTTGTCACAGTCTTTGTATAACCCTCCGGAACACTAATCTCATCTACGGTATAGATGATCGTTATGCCATTTTCCTGTAGTGCAAGGTCTGTCCATGTATATGTCCAGTTCATGCTCTTATCAAGCGTTACCGGCTCTCCAACGGCTTCTAATTCACCGGCTACAGTCTTATAAAGCTGCACTCTTATACTGCCCGGACGCTTCTGGTACTTGTCGTTAGAATCTTTCCATACCTTGGTTACCTTAACTTCTGTTGTACCCGGCTTATGTGTATTTGTAATAGTAAAGGCTGCACCCTTATTTGTTACAGTTTTGGTATAGCCATCCGGAATCTCGATCTCATCAACCGTATATACGATATCTTCACCGTCTTTCTGTTTATCAAGATCCTTCCAGGTATATTTCCAACCATTGTTCTCGGAAAGCTCTGCCATTCTGCCAGATGCCTTTCCATCCGCATATAACTGTACCTTGATCGTAGTTGGTCTGATGCCATCCTGATCGTTGTTATCATCCCAAACCTTTTCTACAGAAATCTTTGTAACGTCCGGAACATGGGTATTGGTAATTATAAATTTTGTTTCCTTGTTTGTGACTTCTTTTTCATATCCTGCCGGTATCTCTACTTCATCCACAGCATAAATAATATCCTCATTATTTTCCATAGTTGGAAGTCCTTCCCAAGTATAACTCCAGTTATTTTTTTCTGAAAGTTCTACAGCATCATAAACCTTTGTATTTCCATTTTTATAAAGCTGTACTTTGATTGATTCCGGCCTGATTCCATCCGCATTATCCGCATCATTCCATACTTTTTTTACAGATATCTTTGTAATTTTTGGAACAGAAAGGGTCTGAGATTTTGAAGTCAGATCATCATGCTTGACTAATCTTCCGGTATGTGTCTTTACTACACCTGTTTCATCTACCGTTCCATCTTCATTTATCGTAAGGTCAGTATCGTCCGAACCTTCAAATAAATATTCAGCAACAACAACATTCTTGCCATCAAGTCCGGTGGTATCAAGTACAAGTGGTGTTCGTACTTCAGCACTGACATATCCTGTATCGTCAGAATCGGTTGTGAACACTTTATGTCCAAGAGAATATGTTCCGTCTGGCTGCTTATATGCCTTACCTGTCTCAGGATCTTTTATAACACCCTTCATTGTATAGGTCTTTCCAGCTTCTAAGAAATGATAATCACTAATATCCTCTACATCTACCTTCTCATTTGCCGGAATAATGTTATCCTGTGTTTTAACCCCTAATGCTCTTGTTCCGATATATGGCTCCGGGATATTGGTTACAGTTCCAAGATCATATAACTGGTATCCATCTGTATAATCAGCTTCTTTTGTAAGATCTACCGTGATCGGTGTGATCAGACGATATTCTGTATTGGTATCGGTTGCGATTTCGGTGATTTCATAAGTATCAAACGGTAATGCTCCAAGCGTATCATCAACCGTACCATTGCCATCCTTATTTCCATAGAACCAGGTTCCACCGATGGTTTTGCTATCGGTGTCAGCTGCATTGGTATTCTCGGAGTGTTTGATCTTTGAGGTATCAATCATACCGTTTGCATCGGTTACTACCACATGGCTTTCACCGGTCGTCTTGGATGTGATCTTGAATGCAATTCCAGAAAGTGGCTCGTTCGTGTCTAAAGCAATCTTCTTGAACTTAAGATCGGCACGCAGAACCTTTTCCTCTTTGATGATCGCATTCTCACCAAAGTAGTTTGATAAGGAATGAGCATCCTTTACAGCTACAAAGATCACACCATCTTCATTGGATGCTACTTCTCCACCTAATGATTTCTTATAAAAACTGCCCGCAAGTGTATATCCCTCCGGTGCCTTTGTCTCCTCGATCGTGATCGCTCCAAGAGGTATTACAGCATAACCATCATCATAGAATAATTCACTGCTGGCATCCTTTACCAGATACTTGTCCGGTTCAACTGTGTGAAGCTCACCGTTTTCATCGGTTCTGTATACCCATGTTCTGGTCGCTGCCTTACCTTTCACCTGTGCATAGCTTGTCACTGCTCCTGCACCGGTTACCGGCACATCATAGTACTTGATCGTAAACTCTGCTCCCGCAAGGGAAGTTGCACCTGCATTTGAACCTGATGTTGAATCTTTCTTTGTAATTGTGATTCGTAATGGGTCGTTCTTTAAAGGCTCTGTGGATGTAACCGTCTGCTGCATGTTGTCTTCTGTGTAGTACAGATAGTACACCTTTGTATCCAGCTCACAGCCGGTTGAATTCTTTGTCTCTTTGATACATACCCATGTGTTAAGTGGTACACCAACCAGCTTATAGTAATTGCCATTTGACTGATCTGCAAGCTCTAGATTTCTTGACTTGTTGGTATCAATGACATAGCCATTTCCAGCTGTATCTGTGCGGAATGTACACAGGTAATTGGCTGCATCTGTTGTCTCTACTCCGTTTCCGGTTGTTGTGTATGCCTTGTATTCTGCGCCATCTAAGCTGTAGTTACACAGCTTGTTGATCGGTGTATTTGCAAGCTTCTTCTTAAGCTTCAATCCGGAACGTACATCTGACATCTGGAAGTTTAAGGAAGTATGGCTGCTGGTGCACTCCAGATATGCCGGAGCTGCTGTGGAGAAACCTCTGGCATTCGCTGTGGCTGCATCTTCGACTAAACAGTACCAGCCGAATGGAAGGTTCTTGAAGTATTCTGCTTCGGAGCCTGTGCCCTTTTCTACTCCTTTTATGTTTCCTGATACATCATGCGCAACCACCTTTGTACCATCATGCACATATGTACCAACTAAATTACCGTCAACACACGCCGCCCCCTTTCCGTTTACCTTGTACAGATTGAACTGTACACCTTTTAATGCTGCTGCAGAACCGCTGTAGGATTTGGTTGCCTTACTCTTTGTTGAAACCAAATCATCTGTTGTGTCAGATGTGATTGATCTGTCTCCAGCGTTACCGGATGCATCCGCATCTACCTTAATCGTAAATTTGTGGTACGCTGTATCCTGTGTAAAACCTGTTACCTCGACTGATTTACCGGCTATGGCATTGATCTCTTTTGTGTATTTGCCACCCGGATTGTAGTAGTATGCTGCTCCACTCTGATCATTTATTCCAAGCAGGTGTTCAGATTCATGATAGTAATAGCTTACAGATTTTGTAAGTCCTGTCTTGTACCACCAGTATCCCGGTGTACTGCCGTATGCACTGGCATAGTCATTCTTTGCAGCTGCATTTACGAAAACTACATTTCTTCCGTTTGCATCCATATAAGGATAACCGTCATAGGACAGAACTAAACGATTTGCAGGCTGTACAGCTACATCACTGCCATTTACCTTTTTCGTATGTGCATCTGCTGTCACAGTGCTGCCACCCTCACTGGCGTAGATACCATATTTGATACCTGCCATATTGTAGTAGGAATTACCGGCGATCTCGGTCTGGTACTCCTTGTGTACTCGAAAGCTTCCGGTGAAAGATTTCTTTGTGTCTGTTGTTTTTTCAGATACAACTGAGATGGAATCTCCAGCTTTAAAGGTAAAGCTTTTCACATTTGTATTTAACTCAAAGTTCGTAACTGAAATGTTCTTACCAGAATGCTTAGTAATCAACGCTTTGGTTTCTGCTGTACCATTATCATAGTAATAGCTGTTGCCACTGCCACCGGCTAATGTGCCGGCTTCCTTATAATAGTAAGTGTAGGATTTGCCAGATTCAAGATCATCTTTGTACCACCGATATGTGTACAAGTCATGACTTTCCTTGAAAGCATCCTTTGCTGCCTTGCTTACAAAGATAACATTCTTACCGGATGCATCCATGTAAGCCTTACCATTGTAAGAAAGAACAATCTGTGTGGCACTTCCAACCGGCACTCCATCTGAACGCTTGTAATTTTTAGCCGATGAAACAGATGTTGTACAGGCTTTATCCGAATAGATCACATACCGAATTCCTGCCATGTTGTAGACTTTGTAATTCCAGTTATCCGTTCCATCTGCAGGCTCCTTTGTTAATTCAAATCTGCCTGTACTTGGCTGTTCTTCTTTCTCCCAGTCAATGTCAATATCAAGTGCATATTCATATAATTCAGCACCAAACAGGTTCTGAATCGAACTGTTGTCAGGTACCGCCCAGTATGCAACAAATCCATCTTTAGATGCAGTTGCATTTATGCTGCTTGTACCGGCATAAGTCTTTTTGGCTACAAACATGAAGTATGTACCACCAGTAAGTGTTACAGAACTACCAGCTGCATGGCTTGCCCATGTACATTTTGCGATGCCTTTGGTCTGTACAGCATCTTCCGTTGTGTAGCAGGTAACACTTGTTGGAACTTTAAATATGTAACTGTTTGCTCCGGTCTGTACCTTGTAAATATTGGTTCTTCTAAATCCGGCACTTGTCTTACTTGTAAATTTACCGGAGTTGAATGCGTAATCAAAATCATAGACTCCATTGCCAGCCTCAGCAATCAGGCTTTTACTAATGGTATAAGTATGCTTATAGCGATAATCATCACCGGATGGTCCGATCTCTTTTGTAGTCTCTGCACCATTTGTGTATGCAACCGTCTTGTTCGTAAGACTGACCGTTCCAACCTGTATATCAGCATTGTACTTATTTGTAGGCATTGGTTTGTCTGTAACATCAAATACTACTGTGTTTCCATTTGCCGTGCCATGTCTGTAATAATCCAGATTCTTACGCATCTCTTCAAATCGGTTACCATTCTTGTAGCCATAGTATAATGTCTTAACGACATTGTTATTGCCAAGAGCCGATAATGGACTACCAGAGCTTGCTCCATATGTATGCAAAGTCACCGGATCACCATTTGTGCCTGCAGTATAATAATTTGCAGCATCCTTATTATGATCACCACAGTATACACTGAACATATCCTTACCGTCAGAATCCTGCAGCCTCATCTGTGGAGTAAAATAACTACTACCTATACGACGTGCATAGTATCCGTTACCTGCCTGTGCCACTCTCACTGCAAAAGTCCGAAACAGTGCAAATGGGCTAAGGAAGTGAATCTCATTTGCATCACTTGGTGTAGCTGTCTCTGTTGATTCCGTGGAACCTGCAACTACTGTAAAGCCATCATCCGATGTTGATGGTTCTTCCGCATCAGATGGTGTAGCTGCCTGCTCTATGACCGTGATCTCCGGCTTTAATACAACAGCTTTTTTCTTAGTTGCTTTAGCAGTTAAAGAAAAAGTATAAATCTGATCATCATAACAGATGCCCTGATCAGACACTTTCTTCTCACTCTTGTAGAGCGTTTCGTCCATCCGGTAATAATACGTTCCAACTGTAAGTTCCAGACTGGACAGATTCTTCTTATTGATCTGTTCCGCTTCTTCATAGATCACCGGCTTATTATCCTTGACATATGCCTTACCATCGGTAGATAATACAAAAGAGCCTACAGGCTTCTCACATTCCGGATCCTCGTATATGTTATATACGATACCGGATACATCGGTCTCTCCTTTCTTTCCAGATTCCGGAAGCTTCGCTTCGATTCTGACATAACCTGCCTGATCAGCGTCGCCCGGTGTGGCAGTCTCAGCAGCCGATGAACTGCTCAAACTGTTTGGAATGACTGTAATAACCATGAGTACAGCCATGATTGTGGATATAATTCTTTTCCACTGTCTTTTCATTTTCGACATGTCCGCATGCCTCCTTATAAAATATTTTTATCTATAAAAAAAGGACGAGCGTTAAAGCACCTATTCGAGGAATCTTCTTCATCCCTCCGGCTGCTTCAACTATCGTCCTTGCTGTATTCAGTTTTGTGCATGAAAAAACCTCCACATTTCTGTAGAGGCAATCATTGATTTTTATCTATTATCTGTTATAATGAGCTTAATAAGACAGCCGAGCGATAGATGCGCCTATCCGTCCGGCAAGCATTTACAAAGTTAAGAACACTTCATACGTTTGCAGACCGAAGTGTTCTTTTCTTATTTTCTATGATTCAGAATCGTTACAATCAATATTGCAGTGGTGAGTATCACCATAAATTCTTCATATGTACTCATAATAGCACCACTCCCTTCCAAGACTCGAACGGATATGGTGCAACACCCCTCGGCTGCTTTATTAAATTCACTATATATGACAAAACCTCCACATTTCTGTAGAGGTTTTATGTTTATCTATTAAATTAATTATACTATATCATGCAGATTTCATGATTTCCAGTACTTCTTAGTTTTCTTGGTTCTGGATGTTCTACTTAACAATGCCATGATCCTTTAATAAGGTTAAGTAGGCAGTATCATATGAATCATCAACATAGACTCCATATGGCACCCCAGCTTTTACAGTCCGCCGGAGTGTACCATCATCCCACACAAGATCACCGCTCTTATTAGGTATATAAGCACAAGTGCCAGATCTCTGCTCAGTATCGCCACACACTACATGCACTGTCATAGTATCTCCACACACCGTACACTTGTAGGTTTCATCCCACTCCTCGTATGCTCTTTCCTTTGTTACCGAAACATCTGCATAGACTGCATTGTGATGCTTGTAATCAATAATCTTTTTTACCAGATGATTTCCACCATGGTGAACAGCATCCTGATGTTTATCTAATTCAGCAGTATTCTCATAAGCACAATCCTGATCATCGATTCCAAGTTCACCGGAGCAGGTATTGCATACAAGCCACTTGCGTGCTGCGTATATCGGTTCATCCCACGCATTCCGAATCAGCTGATTCTCAGTACCCATAACTGCATCGTGCTTCTTGTAGTTTGACTGTACCGGATTCTGATTCTTGTCGAGAACAACCAGCCACTTGCACACATGCTGCTTACTGTCTGAATTACCATTGCCAGAATCATCGTTCTTCTTGTCATCCTGCTGATCACCAGAACCACCGTTACTTGGCTTCTGCACATCTACTTTACCATCACTGCCAATAGTGTACGTTTTACCATTGATTTTAACTGTACCAGAGGTTTTGATCTGACCAGAATTATCGACAACATATGTTGTCTTCGTGTTACCAGAACCAATCTTGTAATTACCGGCTCCTACAGCTTTCCCATTGTCAGAACGAACAATATTGCCATCCTCCACTTTCAGTACAACACGCTTTCCATTCTTGTCAAAGACATTCTTGTAGCCATCAATCTCAACCGTCTTGTTGATCTGTACCTTACCATTTTTTACAAAGACAGTATCATTCCATCCACTTTTCATTGGACGTTTTGGAACTTCTCCCTTATCATTGATCTTGTATGCACCTTTTTCACTCTCATAGTAAAGAACCGATCCCTCTGTCCCTGTGTAACCTCTTGAAGATGAACCAGCAGAATAGCCTAAAGCAAACGTGTCCCATCCACACTTCCGAATTATCTTCTTATCGCTACCGACAAAGAACGCTTTCTTTTGGATAGTAATAATTCCGCCAACATAATTATCTAATTTCTGCTTCTTCCAACCTGTTTTACTCCACTTCTGGTACACACCTTTCGTGATCTTGACAGATACTGCACCATTTCCATTTACATAGTAAGCATACTTGCCGGAGACTTTCATCCATCCTGTTGTCTTGCTGATCTTGCCATTCTCGTTTACATAGAAAGCCTTGCCGCAGATTGTCTTGGTACTGTTCTTCTTTAAAGTCTGCTTCTTCCACTTTTTATCACTCCACTTGTAGTATACACCACCTGTCACTTTAGCAGTTACATATCCCTTACTGCCTACATAGTATGCATACTTGCCGGATTTGTCTTTCTTCCAGCCCTGCTTCTTATCTGTCTTACCTCTGCTGTTCTGATAAAACCATTTACCGGATTTCCCTTTCTTAATGGTGTATGCCTTTCCTGCCATCAGCTCTGCCTGCTCCTGTGTGGAAGCTGCTGTGGTGGCTGCTTCAGCTACCATTCCGAAGGACATGGATATCATCATACATACTGCCATTAAAAAAACAATTAATTTCTTTCCCTTCATCATAATTAACACCCCTTTTTCTTCTTATCTGCTTCTATGTTTTGGTTGCATTTTATGCTCTGGCTCCGACTTTGCAAATCTGCCCGGCGTTCCATCATATTCAAACTGTTTGGAAAGCGAATGTACTTTAGATACGTCTGCCTGATGAATCTCCCGGAAGCATTTGGTCAGATATGGATGCTCCCATACTAAATCATCTAACAAGTACATTACCTGCGTTGTACTCAATGGATTATTACTCATGTAAACACTACCTTCTATATGCTGCCAGCCTTCTTTTTCCATGAATGTACGAATATCTGTGTATGCTTTGATATAATTGCTCTTTCCAAGTATTGCCTTTGCAACCTTTGTATCAATATCAAATGATAACTGCTTTCTTCTCATATCCTATCACCCTGCATATCGTCTTTCATGCTGACGGATCCATGATCTGGATTCCTCTATACAGTTCTCTTTCTCTCCGTCTACATCAAGTGTCCATTCATCCAAATAATCCAGATAATGTACATCTTTTCTTGTAATTTTAGGAATATACATGCCGATTACACACAAGGCATCTTCCCCATCTTTCACAAAGAAGCCCGGTTCCGGCTCTGCTATATCATACTTTTTTGCATGTTCCCGCATCTGCTGCAACAGTTCTTCTTCTGTCTTTCCTGCCTGTTTCAATTTTTCCTGATTGAACACAAATTTTAAAGTTACCATTATTTACTCTCCTTTCCGGCTTTTCTCTGCATTATTATCCCGCAGCCTGTTTGTATATGCCATATAGCGATTCAATGCCTCCTCATTGGATGGATATGTCGTAAGCTCGAATGGAATCCGCTGCTCCTTCACTGTCTTTGCCGCAAACATAGTAATCGCCGCAGTTAATGTAATTCCAAGATCCCGGCATACTTCTTCAAATCCTTTTTTTAAATCTTCATCCATATTCAAGTTTACTAATACTTTCTTTCCCATGTATATCAACTCCTTTGTCTGTTTCTGTTTTTATTATAGAACATTTTAACCCATCTGTAAAGATATTATATTTATGTTGTCTTTACGTTTTTCAGGTAACAAAAAAGGACAATTCCTATCGAATCATCCTATTGTTTCACCAAATATGAACGGATATGCTGTTATAAAGGCACTTTTCTGCCATCCCTCCGCTCTTTCGCTATTATAATAATAACACACTCATTTTTAGTGTGATGTTTTTTTTGCTTTTTTTGTTTCTCTTGTTTCTCTTTTTTCACTGTTTTTTCCAATAATAAGTAAGAATATCTACTAATGGTTTCTTTTTTGACAAGATCAACCGTAAAAAGAGTAGAAACCCCGATAGTGGCTGCTACTGGGGTTTCGTTTTGTGTCTATGTGACACTCATATCATTTCTTAGCTACCGTTAGTATAGCATATGCAGATAGCCATTTCAAATATGCCCAAAATTCTTTTGTAGTATTACATCAACCTCTTACTGCTTTTTGTCTTTTTTCTGATCTTTTCTGCCCTGTAGCTCCTGCAGATATCTCTGATATCTCTCTGCAAAAGATTCTGTCCGGTTCTGATCCGTATCAATTACGATCTGACTCATAGTTTCTCATCCTCCTTTCTACTGTTTATTTATTGCAAAGACCTAGAACAAATACTATTATCCAGCCTTTGAAATCTGCTCTGCTGTATCGTCAATAACCTGATCGATGCTGTTACACCGGATAGCAAGCGTCTGTACGATACGTCTTATGTCTTTATTCAAATCCTTGATCTCAGCAAGATCACATATGATCTCATCTAAGGACGAAGATTCATACAGAAGTGTATACATCGATAACTTATAAAGCATCGCTGTCAGCTTCTGATCGATGTCCGAAAGATCTATACTGTCTTTTTTCAGATACATTGCTACTTGTCTACTGTCCATCTGTTTCCTCCTTCTCAGTCTTCTCCATCGACCGTTTCGTCAGTATTACTGCCACCATATTTCGAAGCTGCTCCGCAGGCAGCTTCTGATAGATCATTTGTCTGATCAGCTTGTCATCAATCTCTTTTTCGATTGCATACCGCAGCACCTCCATCTGTTCTGCAGATAAATGAGCATTTATGATATAGCTGCCAAGATCAAATGAGCCTGAATCCATCTGTTTCCCAAAGCGTTTTCTTTTCTCCGGCTTTCTGTCTGTTCGGATCTCCTGCTTCCGCTGCAGCGTCTTCAATTTTTCTATTTCAGCTTCCAGCTCCCTGACTTTCTTTTCTTCTTCCTGAAGCTGATCCTGTAATCGTTTTTCTTCTTTTGCATGCTCCTGCTTGATTTCCTGTAATTCATCCATATAGGCTGCGATTGAATTTACCGCAGACGTCAGCCCTTTCGATGCTTCCGTGTGCAGCAAGATCTGCAGCATATCTTTCGCATCAAGCTTCGGATCACACAGCTTCATTAACTGATCAGAAGAAAGCTTTGCATATATGGCAAACTTGATCACTTCCATCTGTTCGTATGAATAAAATGCTGTACTGTACATATCGACCTGTTCCTGGCTGAGTCCAAGCTGCAGTCCGGAATTGATCTGGCTCCGCAGCATATCCCATGACACATCCTCTCTTACCTCCAAAGCCGCTGCAGCCTGACCATAGGTCTCCTGTTTTTTCTGAATATATTCTTTATATGATATCTGCTCCATCGGATGACTCCTTTCGATTAACTGTACAAAAAAAAGGACAATCCATAAAGAATTATCCTTCTCTTATCTTTTCGTTTTGGGTAAACTGAAAAAGATCAGCGATCCTGCGAAAGCGTTTCACGGCTACCCTTCCGCTCTTTCGCTATTATAATTATAACACACTCATTTTTAGTGTGATGTTTTTTTTGTTTTTTTTGTTACTCTTGTTTCTCTGATTAATTTTTATGGACAGGAAATAGACATTTTACAGACACTTTTATGGACACGCTATAGACACTTTTTTGTCTATGGACACGTTATGGACACTTTACAGACACTTTTTTGATGGACAGATTGTGAACACGAAATAATTGCCGACCTATTATTGATTTCTTTGCTTCATATTATCTATAACATTGTCGCGTTTTGTCAATCTGTGATATACTTAACACTGCTACCACCCCTAGACTGGTACAGAAAGGGGGTGTGCTTTGTGAGTATACTTTCATCATTTGTCATCTCTGTTATGGCTAGTATAGTTGCCTACTACATTTGCAAATGGTTGGACGGAGACAAGTAATCGGTAGTCAGCCTAAGGTTTAAGCCACCTTGTCCAAACGGAATAGAAAATCCCCAGTGCTGGAACACCGGGGATTTTTGCGTGCCACTTGTGAGCACTCTCATCATTTTTGCCTAAGCACAATATATCATATGCTCCGGCTAAAATCAAGTATTCCCAAAACTCTTTAATAATATCCTTTTCGCCTCCTTGCCCTTTCCCCTTCCGAAATTTTCATCCGGAAGTCGTTTTACTACGGCTCCATTTTTTCTTATCTGCTTTCCTATGTATTTGACAAAAACAAAATTTCTTCTCCCCCCTGATGAACAAAGAAAGAAATATCAGGCAAAAATGGGCATAATATCCCTTTCTTCATTCATCAGGCATATTTCTTCTTGCAAACGCAAACGGTCGAGGTCTGGCATAAGACACCGTGTGTAGCATGTGTGATTCACTTGAAATATCCCCCTTCTCTACGTTCTTATCAGCTAAGATAAGCAGGCAGAGCATCCAGGACGGGCACAAGTGCAGCCTGTACCAGATATCTATCTGCAGATACATATCTTTGTTTTAAAGCAGCGGCACTCCGTTCTCTATATAGTTGTCCCTCTACGCTCTAACCGGGATTCCTCCGAAGCCAATGGATCATGCCGCCCACAGGTATAGCTTTTATACTGCCATTCGAAAAGGTTCTTTTAACGTGATACGGAACTCCCGCCCGGTTTACCCTCCGGCTCCTTTCAACACGTATTTCTTTGTCGGGTTTACAATATTTATTTGTGCTTGAAACGAGGAGATCTGCAGGCTCTTAACTCTAAATAAGACTTTGCATATCTCCCATCGAGTTCACAGACATAACTGCTTCTCTTTGTTTCCGGATTTACAGACAGTTTAAAATGAATACAGGTATTACATCGTTTTCTTGCTGTCTTTCTCTTTTTCTTTCTTTCCATACAACCACTCCTTCTATCCCAGATCCATGATGAAACAGAAATATTTCTTGCATTTTTCCGGCAAATAGTGTAAGTTGTTATACAAATAGGGTGTATGTGTGCTTGTACTATAACTGTATACGTTGCATACGATGTATGTGCTATATTGCGAATGTACATGTATATCTTGTCCAAACAGGATATTTCCGGATTGTTATTCCCGGTAATCCAATTTAATTTGCTTCAGCTTTTCGATATCGTCGCCAAACATCAATCGAAAGGCTATCACAAAAGTGGGTTGTCTATAGCAACTCACTTTTTGTTTTTCTATGATTTATATGCTATACCCGTTCCATAGAGTTGGAACTAGTATTTTCGACTTTTGCTTCAAAATTAAAAGCATCATTATTGCTCCAACCAGCTCGTAACCTACTACGGATTGTTCCTTCTTTATGTGATAGTCCTAGCTTTCTTGCAGCCTCTGCTATAGAATTATAAAGAATTCCATTTACTACTATCGGCTTACCCTGCTTTGCTATTCTCCTTCATCAGCATGTATCACTTATTTAAGTATAGATAACAGTTTTCTGAATACAAAAATAACCATTGTTTCCTTACAACCTCCACATGTGCATCACTACTTTCAAATTCATCCATATAATGCATTTTTCCGGTTACATTGCCATCGACTATGTATTCCACTGTTTCCTTATCGGCATCATACGATTTTAATGCATATGACTCCCGGCTCACTTCCTTACTAAAAAGCACAAAAAACGTTAGACATATAAATAATATACCGGCAAAACAGCCTAATGTTCTCATGGCTGATAAACTTGTATGTAACTCAACAAAAAATCCAGTTAGTCCATGTATTTTTATCATTAAAAAAGATAATAATAAAAAAACAAATGCAAAAATCAACATAGCCATAATTAAAATTTTAATATTCATTTTATATATCCTCCTGGTTTTACCTTGATCTGCCTTTTGATTTTGGACGTGATGCCTTCTGCTCAGAATGCTGCATTGATATTTTTTTACTTAACTGCTTTTCAGCCGCAGCCCGGACATTTTCATCTGGATCGTTTATAAGGTGATCCAAATCATACCCTTGTCCTGCTACTATGGCTCTCACAGTCGGATCCGGATCATCTATAAGCCTATCTAATCCAAACCCTTGTTTTGCGACTCCATAGCCCTGTTCGGCTACAGCTACTCGCACTAACCCATCGTTTATGAGTTTATTTAAGCAAAGACCTTTTTTGTCTACTACAATTCGCACTTCCGAATCTGTGTCTATATCCATCATTTTCTCCTTTTTATAATTCTATTACATAACAGCTAAATTCATTTCCTGAATAATTGTATTTTCCGGCACATATAACTTATATCCCAATAATTCTCCAAAACCGTCTGTTATCTTCTCTACATATGCCTGTTCTCCATCTTTTAATGTTTCGTAGACCGTTGTATCACTCATTTTAAATTTGTAATATTTCAATCCTCCATCACTCGTTTTTCGGTAACAACAATAATATTCTTCCTCTTTTATCGTTCCACGTCCTATAAGAAAACTTTTATAAGACCCAGAAATTGCATTGTCGATCTGGATTGAATACAATTCAATCATCTCGGTATTTTTTTCACTTCTGACCATTACATCAATAGCCACACTTGCTATTGGTAAACCAAGGATAATAATGGCTGCAAGGACATTTGTAATCGAGAAGAATATAGATTTTATTAACCACATTTTGCTTGATCTGATTTCCTTCAAATCATTTTCAATATAATTTTCTTCTTTCAATCCCATTCTTCCTCTCTGCCTCCATACACATCATTTTTATCTTGATCTTCCTCTCTCTGGTTTCCTTTTGATTAATTCTTGCTTATCATCATATATCTGCGTTTTACCTTTCATAACAGAAATAATAAGTGTTGCAAATTCCTGTGGGTTTCGGTTCATTCTGATGCGGTCCTTTATCCAACTGCCATTTGTATGATTTATTCCATTCAGCAACTTAATTCCTCTTGCAGGTGGCTCCCATGCGTTCAAGTTGGCAGTATAATCATCAAGCAAATAGTCATTGCTACGAATTCCGCCTTGAATTGCCTGTTTTTTATCACACCCGCAAGGCATGAATATTCTATGTTTCTGATCAATCTCCGGAAGGAAATGATCAAGCCAGGTATTCTTTTCTTTCAACGCATATGCACTATCTGATAAATATGCAGATAAAATAAAAACCTCAATTTCCGGATTATTTGTGATAATCTGCTTAACCGCATCCACAACATTCTGCTGTGGCTTTAAGTGTAAGAAATACCCTTCTTCGTATAATGTTTCTAATGTATCAACCGGCGTAAATACTGCCAGAGTTCCATCCATATCAACAAATAAACGCTGCTTTTCCATTCTTCTCCTTTATCTGACCTTTCCCTTTGTTTTTGGACGACTAAACTTCGGCTCCGGTAAGTTCTGTTCAGCAGCTCTCTTTCTTAACTGCTTTTCTACACAATCCCTCACAACGATATCTGAATCATGAATCAATTTCATTAATCCATATCCCTGCATAGCTACCTCCATTCGTACTGTTGCTACAGGATCATTGATCAGTTGATCCAAGCCATATCCCTGCCTTGCTACCACTACCCGAACAGATATCTCCGGATCATTGACAAGCTGATCCAAACCATATCCTTGCCTTGCTACCTCCGTCCGGACCGTATAATCAGGATCATTGACAAGTTGCTCTAAGCCATACCCCTGTTCCGCTACCTCTGCTCTTATATAAGAACTAGGATCATGCATCAATATATCCAACCGGTAACCTTGCCTTGCTACTGCATATCGTACATGCATATCAGGATCATGAACGAGCACGTCTAAGCCATATCCTTTATTCGCTACTTCTTCCCTGACTGCTCTATCAGAATCACGAATTAATATATCCAGCCGATAACCTTGCTTTGCTACTGTTTCTCGTACATGCATATCTAGATCATGAATGAGCACGTCTAAACCATATCCCCGTTTTGCTACTTCTGCCCGAACTGGCCATTCTGAATCATTGATAAGTTGATCCAAGCCATACCCCTGCTTTGCTACCTCCATCCGGACAGATTGACTCGGATCATTTACCAATATATCCAAGCCGCAGTTAAGCCTTGCTGCAACTCTCCGTACTGTCCAATCAGGATCGTAAACTAACATGTCAAATTTTTCCTTTTGTTCTTCTATCTGCTGATCAATCATTTTATATGCAGTTTCTTTCTCTCGATCATCTATATTAGCTGCATTTTTATACGCTTCTTTTAAAGTATCTCCATCAATTATCGTCATATGGCATCCCTCCATTTTTCGTTATTTTACTGACTTAATGCGTCCACATAAATAGTCTGCATAATTATAAGCTTCCCGAAAGTTGCCATTCTGTACTGTACAAACAAATGGTCCAACATAGATTACTTTACACAAACCAGACCATCCACTTTTTACCGAATGTGCTCTCACTCTCTCACCTTTATAAAAAAAATTACGCATATCTTTTAATGAACATTCAACTATTTCTGTCATAAATATTCCTCCTCGTTATTTTACCGACCTAATACGTTCGCATAATTATAAGCTTCCCGAAAATTATCATTTTGTACCGTACAATCTGTTTCAGCACCACAGACAGCTTGGTCACATTTATAACAAACCGCTATTCTAAAGATCCAATAAAGCGCATATACTCATAAAAAGTATGAATACCGACAATAAAAATGGAACGAGTTCGCATAGTATTGCAAATCCAATGGTACCGATTATGCCCACAATCACACCACCAATAACCATTTCTTCAAACAACATATCTTATCCTCCTACTACAATACCCTTATCTGATTATCACATGGCGTAGATTGAGTGCATTTTAAATATTGTAAACACTCTGATTCAAAGCAAGACACATGTTCTGGTTTTATACAATACCCATGTTCAACATAACAACTACAGTAACTTTCCGGGCAGGCTTCACACCTGCTATAATCTTTTACCTGCATAATAACTGTTTCTTTTCCTATACCCACTTTTTAATGATTTCAAGTTCTTGTTGCGTTCCTATATTTAGCCTTTTATATAAAAGTATAAAATTCTGTTCCAGTTCATTTAAGGTTTTGAATCCGCTGTCTTTTAATGGAATCAACCGGATCGTGAATTTGTCACCGTATTTATAATCTGCGTATATATCCATATCTCCACATCCGATGAAGTGGTTATTTACTACGGGATATACGGATTCACTTTGTTCAATATAGTATATTTCCTTCGTGTGGTTATATAGAATATAAACACCGGAGAAAGACTGGCTATTTTTATTGAGGATAAAGAACTCGGATGGGGTAACTTCGATTGATCCTCTATTATCTATTTTTAACTCTTTTTTACTTTCCCTTCCTGGATTGTCAAATGTATTTCCAATTACTTCTACATTATGCATAATTTCAACATCCAGACTTTTCTTAAAGAGATTGACAGTAATAGATTGATTTCCAATAATACCATCACAATCTAAATAAAAGCCAAGATATGTGCCGGAAAATAAACATTCTTCATATTCTCCAAATTTGACCGGGATAAATATGCCTGGAAGATAAGTAATAATATCATTCTCCCATATCAGATTTCCATTTTTATCCTGTATACCTGTACACCGACAGATAGTTGTCGGATCTATTTCATAAGCCAAAGCCCTGAAACCAATAATATCTGCAAACCGATCAAATGCTGCCAGAAGCATCGGCAAGAAGGAATCATCTATCACTTTTGAAATATAATATTCACCAAAATTATGAAAAAGATTTCCGTATACCCATTGATTACTATGTTTTCGTTTTGCTTTGAACAAATATTTGTTATCCATGTTTTCCCCTTTACTTGAATGGTAAATCATCCTCTATACCTTCCGGAATGCTCATAAATCCATCTGCACTTGCATTGGCTGGATTTGGTCTACCCGATGGTACAGAATCACTTTCTGCTGAATTTCCTTTGCTCTCAGCAAATTCCTGATCTTCGACAACAACATCTGTTGTATATACTTTATTTCCATCTTTATTGGTATAGCTGCCTGTCTGGATACGTCCTGTAACCGCAAGTTTTGTACCCCGATGAAAATACTTCTCCGCTACCTCTGCCAATCTCCCGAACGCAACGCAATTAATAAAGTCTGCAGTTTGCTCAGCATATCTGTTATACCGACGTTCCACTGCCAGAGTGTATCTGGCAATCGCCATCTGATCATTTCCCTGAGAATATCTAATCTCCGGCTCTCTTGTTAATCGTCCCATTAAAATTACTTTGTTCATAGCTATTTTTCTCCTTAAAGTGATTGAATAAATTCGAGCACATCATCGGATATATCCATGATAGACTGCTCCTGTTCTTTTGTTTCTGCTGTCTGTTCTGCAGGATAAATATTTGTCCCGGCATCGATGCCGGAAGATGAAATCTCCTCCTGTACCGGATTCGTCTGTTTCTTTACGATCGACGTCTGACTGTCGGATGGCGGTTCTATCTTCTGTCTCATATCCGGGTGCTCTGCATCTGCCATCTGTTCTTTCATCTGATCTACCTGTCTTGTTAATGCATCTAATCGTTCCAGTACCTGTGAAAGAGTTGCTTCCGATACATCCGGCTTTACAGACTGCTTTATATGCTCTGTCTGTTTTACCGGATGTGCCGGTTCTATCGATACCGGTGCATCATCGGATAATGTTGATACATATAAGGCAAGTGCTGCACGAACCTCTGCATTACGCTGTCGTCCTGCCTTATGTGCCAGAAGATAACTGATGATTGCTGCATCTACCGGATGATCTTCATTGAGATACAAATCCAGGCGGAACCGTTTATAATTCGTCTGTTCACCCATTTCGTTCTCCTTTATTTCTTACTGATGATTGCCTTTGTAAGCAGCTCATAGCCTTTTGCATTTGCTTTTATGTCATCAATATATGTGATCATATCCGGCTGGTCATTGGAGAAACGTTTCAGCAATCCGGAACCACCGCCAAAGCAGAAGGTCTGTGTGATCTCATAATTTACTTTTTTCGTATGGAATAAGACAAAGGTTGCAGCACACCACTCTCTGATCTGTTCCACTACCAGCTTCTTAACCGGCTCTGCGATCACGATGTCCCGGTCAAGCATGATATCGATGATCTGATCCGTTGACAGCTCGCACTGATATTCTCTGCTCATTTCTTCATTGATCATTGAAATACAGTTTGATACACCCCACTGGATTGTGTAAGCACGTTTCAGATCGATCTTATGATCCCCGCTGATCGGGAGGATCTCTGTAGTTCCGGTTCCAATATCAGCCAAATAACAGGTTCCCTTGATCGTATTTAATTGTGGTGCGATTGCCGCATATCCCTGGGGGTAGACATAGATCTGAGGATCGATCCGGATCGTGTACTGCTTATCCTCATAGCCAAAGGATACCGTATCATTTCTACTCAGATAGTTGATGAAATCTTCTTTTTCAGCTCCATACCGGGTCAGTGGAATCCCGACCGCAAGAATAATATGTGCCGATACTATATTGCAGCGTTTCAATTCTTCTGCGATTGCTGCAAGCGTTAATATGTAATAATCTTCATTTGCTGTCTTATCTGTCGTCAAGCCATCCGGTGCGACTCCGATCTGGTAGTACATGTTGTTATACTGTACGATGTTTGCAGTTACCGGCGGCTGCTCTTTAAATTTTGCAACTCCACTTGCAAATATGCTGTTGCTTGTCTTTGTAAATCCATATCCGTGATCAATTCCTATTATCATGTTTCTACTCTCCTTTTCCTTGTTTACCCTTTTCGACGTTTGTAAGCTCTTCATAAAAATCCTTCTCTTTTGCTAATATCTCTCTTGCAAGCTCCGGTGTGATCTGATCTTTTTCATAGTGATCGATTACCGCTGTTACTATGACATACACCGCTGTTACCTCGTTTTCGAGTATTTTACGGATCTTGGCATTTGAGATCCGTTCTTCCAGTGCAATCTGACGGTATGTACCGGTATAGGTAAACCATAACTGGTGCATGATGCTGTAATGAAGCGGCAGGATCTCCTGTGTAAGGTTATATATATATTTGATCCAAAAGGCTGCTTCTGCACGCATCTGGTTCCGTTCCAGTTCCGCATAGATATGTCTTATTGCACGCTCTACGGACTGATATTTTGTATTCCGTATACACACCAGCTTTCCAACCGGATCACCTGTATGTCCATTTGATACTGCCGCCTGATCAATATGTGGAGATATACTGATTTCATTCTGAATATCTGCGAACAGCTCCAGATCTGCAAGCTGCTTCTGACAATCTGACAGCTGCTGTATCAGTTCCCTTCGCTCTGCCTCCAGACCCTTCAGATATGCCTTATTGTTTTTTAGCATCTTATGTACTGTATCTTTATTGATCGTATCTTTTCGTGTCACTTCTTCGATCATGATTCCCACCTCATTAGTCCCGGCTGAAATCGATCCTGTTTTCACGTTCGACGTCAGCCTCTGCTTGACTGATCAGATTTTCTACTGCAACGATACTCGTTGCATTTACAAGTGCAGAATTTGGTGCCGGATCTTCCGTAAAGATATAAGATCCACTCACCATTATCCGTTTTCCGATATTTTCCGGAATGATATAATTCCGAATCTGATTTATTAAATCTGGATCATACGATATCACGTTGATCATGCCCGGCTTTTTTGTTCCTGTGATTGTAAGCACAAACTGGGCACATTCGGTATTTGAACGCAGCGTCCGTATCACAGCCGGCTGGCTGATAGATGCAAGAAAGATAACCTTGTTATATTCATTCCGCATATTTACCGCCTCCTGCCACTGCTTTGTACTTTTTTTCTTATCTGCTGATTCTCCGGCTGCTCCTGTTGCTGCTTCTTACTTTCCTGTATCTTTTCTTTCATCAGGAACTCACCTTTTGTCAGAAGATAGTCGGATATCTTTCCAGCTTCCTTGATGGCCGCAAACAGCTCATTCGGATTCTGTTCCAACGCTGCTATCCAATTCTGGATATATGCTTTATGATTCTCCATATGCTCCATATCACTCTGCGACAATCCAATTGCCTGTGATGTAAATGCAGACGATATCTCTGCACGAAGTTCTTCTTTTGCATATTCCGGACTTCCGAATGTCCCTGTCAGATCTCTGCCCAGCCGGTTTGCATGACCGGTTGCATGGGATGCCTCATGCAGAAATGTTGCCATGTAGGAATATTCATTCCGGAACCGGTCAATATCCGGCATATGGATACAGTCTTCTGATGATCTGTAGAAAGCCGCTTCTTCTCCGGGCTTGAACTTCACATCCATGTTCCTGATCAGTTTGTCCCTTTGTTCCATCAGCATAGCTTCATCTAACTGGTGATGTTCGATTGTAAGTTCTGGGATTCCATCAATCTGAGTCCCATTAAAGACTACATATACGTTTGATATTGGTTTCACCCGGTCTTTATATTCTTCCGGAGAGAGCATCTCCTGAAGCTTCTTATCCTGTTCTGCTGTCAGCTTCTTTTTTGCCTGTGTATCATACATACTCCAGAACTCGATCTTTGTTCCTTTTTCGCCTTTCTTGATCTTCCATCCTTTATCGCTTGCCTGCTTAAAGGTGCACCAGCGTGGATCCTGGTATCCACGGCCTGCCGCTGTCATATGCAGCCAGAAAGCATTTAATCCATGATAGCCGGTATTTGTTACCGCATTTACCGGTTTCCCTGGCATCGAAGACCAGTCCTTTCTCCATGGTATCTGTTCCTCTTTTAACGCTGCGATAAATTGCTCCGCAATCTCTTCCCGCATCTTATTCAGCTTCATAGATCACCCCTCCGTTCCAGTCATATATGATGATCTCATCCGGATACTCCTTTTCCGGTTCTCCTGGGCTATAAAGATCTATTTCTTCAATAAATGCTTTATCTTTCATTTTTAATTCAAATTCCTTTCTATACTGCTCTATGGCTATTAAGTCCATCTCATCCGCAGCTTTCTTCATGAACTCTATCAATCCATCGATACAGCTTCTTGCCGTTTCAAGTTGTGACATTAGACTAAAACTCGTTATAACAGATATTAGCAATGCAACCGAAAGACCTATGATGATTATTTCTGGCATACTGTATCCCCCTTTAACGCACACGCCCTTTTGATATATCTATCCTATTATTCGGTTGTTCCCCCCGGTATTTTGCTTTTGCTATCTCATCTGCAGTGATCTTATCCTCCAAAATGGTTCGCATTTCTCTCGCTCCGCCTAAGACCTTTGTATAATAGTCAAACACTTCCTGCAGCGAATAAGGCTCCATGGCTCTTGCAACATCCGAATAAAAACCATACTGAGAATATTGCCGGTTATCGATTGCTTCCTGTACCGTTTTATATTCCCGGTTATCCTCCGGATTCTTGATCCGCAGTCCGGTATCTTCATCGTACCGAACCTTTAGTGGATGTAGCCTGTGCAAGGATGTCTCAACCAATTCCCTTGCGAACTCATTTCCTGAAAGGCTATTTTTCCCCTGGTCCTCCTTGATTGCAAAAAGCCGATCCACATCATTATCTGATAAATAAAATTCAACCTTTACTGCCATATGTTTTTCTCCTTTTCCGTTTCCTCATTCTATATTTACTGTGGTTCAATTTTCCCTTCCGAGCCAGAAGCTGCAACTTCCGTTATTTGTTGCCCGATTAATTTTTCTAATTCCTCAACTGTGAGCCCCTGTCTGGCTGCCAATTTCGCAGGAATAATGTTATAGGTCCATATAGTTGACATCTTAACTGCATCTCCAATATCAAGCTGTTCACGCTGCATTCCAAGCCGCACGAACTGTGGTGAACACCCCATTACTTTTGCAGCCTGCACGGGAGTTATTTTTCTCATCCGATCACCAATCCTTTCATCATCTTTTGACTACTCTTCATAATCAGCACTCTCTCTGGCAGACAATATTCGTTCTATAGCTTCCTTATACCGCCTCCCATAATCCTCTAAAATGGATTTCTGCTCTTTTTCAGGAAATGTATTGAGATTTACATATTCTCCGTTTACCGGAATGAAATATTCAATTGTCATGCTCATTTTCCCTCCTGTTATACTTTTTCTTTTTCTTTATTTTTTTCTTTTTCATGTGTTGTAAATTTAATTGCCATTCCTTCGCCTAATCCTAAGAGATAGCTTTTATCTGCTTCCGAAAGTTTCGGAATCATTTCTGCAAAAGTCTGTATAATCTTTATTTCTTTGTCTGACATTTTTCTCACCTTCCTTTTTCTTTATCAAGTTGCATTAGCACTTCATTATGTGTTTCTGTTACTATGATATGCTACATCGTTGCATATGTCAATACATTTTTGTGATTTTGTTGCTTTTATATCTTGACTGAGTGATAAAAATGAGATACAGTAATACTGAGAGGAGGAACAATAGATTATGAAAAATAGAATTAAAGAACTTCGTAAAGCACTAGGACTAACTCAACAAGAATTTGCTGATAAGTGTATGATTAAACGAGGTGCAGTAGCAAATTATGAAATAGGACGAAACGAGCCTGCAGATTCCGTGATTGCTCTTATATGTAGAGAATTTAATGTAAATGAAAAATGGCTTAGATGTGGATCTGGCGATATGTTCTTACCTGTGGATCGCAATGCAGACATTGCTCGATTAACAAAAGAATTGTTAAATGAAGAAAGCGATTCCTTTAAAAATAAATTTATATCAATGCTTTCCCATCTAACAGTAGAGGAATGGGAATTTCTTGAACGGAAAGCGAGGGAACTTTGCGGACTAGATTCTAGTGAGCCATAAAACCGAACAGGTCTCTTACCTGTCCGGTTCATGCTAGATAGAATCATCCATTAGGGTCTTGATAAGCTCATATATATACTTTAAGTATCTTTCCGATCGTATATTGCTTATCAATGTAACTATCTCTGCTTGATAGTCCATACCATATCCCCCCTTTCTTTAATTTATATAACCATTATAGCTTATAAAAAAAAGAAATGTCGAATTTTGGTATTATTTCCATATTTATGGAATTTTACTTGCAATCGCAATCAAAGAGATCTGTAATCTTAACATTTAATGCTTTTGCTATAGCCTCCAGTTCGTCAAGGGTCGGTGATACTTTTCCATTTTCAATATTGTTTAAAGTACTTTTACTCAGCCCTGTAACTGCAGCTAATTTAATAAGTGTTAGGTTTTTATTTCTTCTAGCTTGCCATGTTAATATTTTCATATTTATCTCCTCTTATTATGTTACTGGAGTTTTGCTGCAAAATATAAGCAGAAAATCCAACTTTTAGATAAATATGTTAAATTTGGCAAAAACAAATAAATTAATAAAAAATAAGAGCCAGAAGTTGCAGCTTCTGGCTCAGAAAGGAAAATTGATACCATAGATGGTATTCAAATCACCCCAACAAGCGTATTATACCATCTATGCATCTAATTGAAAAGTATCTTATGAAACTACCAAACGGATTTGGCAGTGTGTACAAACTGTCAGGTAAGCGAAGAAATCCATGGTGTGCAAGAAAGACAATCGGATGGAAAGATAATGGACAACCGGAGTATGCTTATATTGGCTATTATCCAACTCGTCAAGAAGCTCTAACTGCTCTGGTTACTTACAATAATGATCCATACGACCTGCACTTCAATACAATTACATTTGCAGAAGTGTATGAAAAGTGGTCAGCTATACACTTTCCAAAAGTATCCGAATCCAATCGGAAAGGCTATGAAGCCTCTTTCCATTCCTGTCCTAAACTTCACGATATGAAGTTTGTAGAAATCAAGCTTGATCACCTGCAGCAAGCTGTAGATGAATCCGGTAAGAACACACCAACTCTAAAAAAATTAAAAATACTATTTGGCTTAATGTATGACTACGCAGTTATGCACGAAATTGTTACGCAAGAAAAAAGGGATATGGTTCGTTATGTTGATATCAGCCAGGCTGGTAATCCAAATGCTTATAACCGGCAGCCATTCAAAAAAACAGAAATCAAACGAATATGGGATAATAAAGATGCCAATCTATATATGACTGTTATTCTTATATTAATTTATACTGGTGTACGAATCTCAGAATTACTTGATCTTGAGAAAAAAGATGTCCATTTGGATGAGCGTTGGTTCTTTGTTCGAGAATCAAAGACTGAAGCCGGTGTTCGAGAAGTACCTATTGCTGAAAAAATAGTACCATTCTTCGAATACTGGTTATCGAGGGACTGTGATTACTTAATCTGTACTCCTGACAACCAACATTTTGCTTATCGAAACTATTACGACAGTTACTGGAAACCTTTAATGGACTATCTTCACACTGAGAAGCACAGACCACACGATACACGACATACATGTATATCACTTCTTACTGAAGCAGGCATTGATGAACGAATCATTAAGAAAATTGTAGGGCACAAAGGACAAGGAGTTACAGAAAATGTTTACACACATCTGGAACTTCCAATCAAGTTAGAATCCATAAATAAAATCTAAAAAAGCACCCTGATTAAAACCATTTAATCAGGGGATTTTCATGCCATAT